>Ga0210049_1000563_pt1 | contig 31634 bp, 34 predicted proteins | sample CryGeyCG2014_300_2_FD_183964 | JGI IMG/M metagenome (GOLD analysis project Ga0210049, IMG submission 183964) | Groundwater microbial communities from aquifer - Crystal Geyser CG06_land_8/20/14_3.00 (SPAdes) (version 2) | ecosystem: Environmental > Aquatic > Deep subsurface > Groundwater | place... | reverse complement strand
TCAGAGGTTTAGTAGGAATTATTGAACCAATACATCCTCGTAGCTGTCTCCCAATTGTAAGAGTTACAAAAGTTCCTCTTCTCTCCCAAAGATCCACGTCATCGAAGTCTTCATGATATGGAGAAAGTTTTTTGCCTATTTCAAGATACAGCTCGATAGCTCTTCTTGAAATATCCAATAAAATTTTACGCTGAGAATCTTTCATTTATTCTATTCCTTATAAAAAGCATAAGAACCATATCCTACAACCTGATCCTTAGGACCTGCGGTATCACCACTTGTCATGTAACAGAGAACTTTGCTTTTCCAATTTTCCTGTTTTGCAATATAAATTAACATTTCTAAGCCGATTTTACCGCAGGCTTCACATTTCTGAAGCCTTTTTAAATCAAGCCCTTCTACTGCCTTATTACAATTCTCGTCGATCTTTCTTGCATTTTCATAAGGATAATAATGACTTAAATCGGAACTTACAAGAATTAAAGAATTTTCATCAAGGTATTTTTTCAGGACGTCTCCAAGGTATGAAGGAGAAATTTCACCAGTGATTATTGGGATAATTTCAAAATGAGGTAAAGCATATTGTAAGAAAGGTAACTGCACTTCTACGCTATGCTCTTCAACATGGGCATCGAGAACAAAATGAAAATTATCTTCAGTTAGCAACTTAGAGGCAATTTTAGAAACATTCACCAATCCCATGGGAGTTTGGTAGGTATCAAAGATACCAACGGATACACCAGAAAAATAAGAGAAATGAGAAGGAGCAATAATAAAAATTTTCCAAAACTTTTCATGATCAAGGTTATACAACTGTTTAAAACTGAAACCTGCAACTGGACCAGAATATATATAACCAGCATGAGGAGATACTATTGCCTTTAAATTGGGAATGTCAAATACTTTTGCATTTTCAAGGAACTGTCTTATCATATTCTTCAATTCTTCCCTATCAGCAGGATAAAAACTTCCTTCTACGGCAGCTTTTCTTATTTTCACTTATCACCTCCAAAGACTCTACTTTCATTCATTATATCACGTAACCTTTTTTATGAAAAGGGTTTTTAGAAAAATGTAATTTTTAAAAACACTTTCTCAGGCTGAAGATTTATTTTTGAGAATACAAGACAAAATGTTAAAGAAATAAATGTTGAAAACTAACAGACATACCAAAAGAGAAAATAGAGCTTATGTTAACAAAAGCAAGTAAATGGCGGTACCTCCTGATATTTTCAACTCGAATCCTTGTACCATTTTTATTTTTCATTTTGACATGGTATGTAGTAATTGTGCTTAATTGGATTTGTTAAAAGCACCAATAGAGAATGAATTAAACCAGCAAAAAACTCCAAACTGACAAAAAACATTAACAAAAAATTTGACTTAAATTTTTAATTCCGTATATTATTTATGAAAATTCAATTAAGGAGAAGAAAATGGAAAAGACCAGAGTGATAATAATGGGAGCAGCCGGAAGGGACTTCCATAATTTTAATGTTTTTTTTAGAGGAAGAGAGGAGTTTGAGGTTATAGCATTTACAGCAACTCAAATACCCAACATAGAAGGTAGGCTTTATCCTGCAGTTCTTGCTGGTGATTTATATCCCAATGGAATTCCAATCTATCCTGAAAGCGAACTTACCGAACTCATTAAAAGATTTAAAGTAAACAGAGTTGTTTTTGCTTACAGTGATGTGCCACATGAATATGTTATGCACAAAGCCTCACAAGTAATGGCTGCTGGTGCTGATTTCTGGTTAATGGGGCCTGAAAGTACAATGGTAAAATCAGTAAAGCCACTCATCTCAGTTTGTGCGGTAAGAACAGGTTCAGGTAAAAGCCAAACCACCAGAAAAGTTGTAAGAATACTCAAGGAAATGGGTAAAAAGGTTGTATCCATTAGACATCCAATGCCATACGGTAATCTTGCCGAGCAAGTGTCAGAGAGGTTTGCCACTTACGAGGATTTAGATAAGTATAAATGCACAATAGAGGAACGCGAAGAATACGAACCACATATTGACCTTGGAGCAATTATATACGCAGGAGTAGACTACGAAAAGATATTAAGAGAAGCAGAAAGGGAGGCAGATATAATTGTTTGGGATGGAGGGAATAATGATTTTCCTTTCTATCACTCTGATTTACAAATTGTTGTGGCAGACCCGCTAAGGCCAGGACACGAACTAACATATCATCCAGGCGAAATGAATTTCAGATCAGCAGATGTTATAGTAATAAATAAAGAAGATTCAGCGAATTTTGACTCGATCGAGCTCGTAAGAAACCATGCAATGCAGGTAAATCCTAACGCCATGATCATTGATGCTGTATCTCCTATTTTCGTTGAAAATGGAGAAATAATGAAAGGAAAAAAAGTTGTAGTTGTAGAAGATGGCCCAACACTAACACACGGAGGAATGAGCTATGGAGCCGGCTTTGTAGCTGCTAAAAAATGGGGTGCAAGCGAAATAGTTTCTCCTCTTCCATACGCGGTAGGTTCTATAATGTCAACTTATCAAAAATATAACCAGACCAAAGACGTTTTACCCGCAATGGGTTATAGCGACGCTCAGATTAAAGAACTTGAAGAGACAATAAATAAGATTCCTGCAGATGTCGTTATTATCGGCACCCCTATTGACCTGAGAAAACTTGTTAAACTGAATAAACCAGCAGTAAGAATAAGGTACGAGCTGCAGGAGATTGGCCAGCCAGAACTAAAAGATATCATAAAAGAACGATTTGGAGGATAGGATGGCTGTAAACTTAAAAGGTAAATCTTTTTTGTCTTTGAAGGATTTCACAAAAGAAGAACTAGAACAGATTCTATTCCAGGGCGAAAAAGTTAAAATAGAGCATTATTCAGGCAAAGATGAACAATCTCTCAAAGGAAAAAGCATTGCAGTAATCTTTGAAAAACCTTCCACGAGGACAAGAGTTTCCTTTGCTGTTGCAATTAATGAATTAGGCGCATTTCCCCTTATACTTGAGACAACGAATATGCAGATCAATAGAGGGGAAACAATAGCTGATACGGCAAGGACGCTTGGAAGATATGTACATGGAATAGTCGCAAGAGTATATTCTCAAAAAACATTAGAAGAACTCAGAGATTATTCTGGAATTCCTGTTATTAATGCTCTTTCTGATTATTCACATCCTTGCCAAATAATGGGTGATCTTTTAACGATAAAAGAGAAAAAAGAAAAACTCGAAGGAATTAAGGTCGTATATCTAGGGGATGGCAATAATGTGGCAAATTCTTTACTTTTTGGCGGCTCAATATTTGGAATGCATGTAAGAGTCGGGAGCCCGAAAGGTTATGAACCAATTAAAGAAGTTGTTGAATTATCAAAGAAGTTTGCTAAAAACTCAAAGGGCTCTATCCTTATTACAAATGACCCAAAGGAAGCAGTAAAGGATGCTGATGTAGTTTATACAGATGTATGGGCATCAATGGGGCAAGAGTCAGAACATGACAAGAGAGTAAAATTAATGCTGCCTTATCAAATAAATGATGAACTGCTAAAACATGCTGACAAAGATAATATCGTAATGCACTGCCTCCCAGCCCATAGAGGAGAAGAAATAACAGATTCTGTCATAGACGGTTCTCATTCTATAGTATTCGACCAGGCAGAAAATAGATTGCATGTTCAAAAAGCAATCCTTTCATTGTTAATTTAAAGCATTTGAAAAAGAGGGGGAGTATCTCCCCCTCTTTAATTTTTAACTAAAATACCGCGCAAATCTATAACAAAATAAGTTAAATTACCACAAATCACCTGTAATATTCTTTTTCATTAACCCAAAAATACCTGCACCTATACTAATTGCATTTTCACCGAGGCTTGATTTTACGATGTCAACACTTTTTAAAGGGATATCAAGAGCATATTCATTAATTTCATCTAATAAATTTTGGTAAACTGGTTCAAGCCCTTCCAGTAAACCCCCTCCTAATATGATTTTCTCCGGATTCAATAGATCAATAACATAAGAAACTACAAGAGCAATATAATGCATTGCGTAATTTAAAGACTCAATGGAAAGCTCGTCTCCATTCTCTGCAAACTCAGAAATCAAAGGCACGTCAATAAGTGATAAATCCCCATTAACAGATTCTAAGACTTTGGTTTTTCTTCCAAAAGAAACCTGTTCAAGAAAATACCGCCTGATTGCAGGACCCGAAGAAAGCGTTTCAAAATGTCCCCTTTTGCCACAGCCGCATAAATATCCATTTTCAACGAGTGTAAGATGACCTATTTCACCTGCAAGGTTATCAAAACCTCTTACAATTTTTTTATTAATAACAATGGCTCCCCCAATGCCGGTCCCAAAAGTTATAAAAACAAAATCGTTAACATTTCTTCCCTCACCAACGTAAAGTTCAGCAAAAGCTCCCATTTTGACGTCATTGTCTATAAATGTTTCAATGTTTATCAATTTTTTAATTTCTTCTGCAAGAGGAAATTCATTTAAAAATTTTATATTAGGAGAACTTAAGACAATTCCGCGTTTATAATCAACAAAACCTGCTGAACCGATCCCTATTGATGAAACCTTTTGGGTACTTTTAAAATTTTCTACAATGTTCACAATTTTTTTTATTACACTATTACTATCATTTGTATCGCCTATCCCAAATTTTACTTTTCCAAATACATTACCACTTATATCAACAAGAGTTCCTAAAATTTTAGTTCCGCCCAGATCAATTCCAATACCAAATTTACTTTTGTCATTCATATTTTTTCCTTTAACTATTATAGCAAATTTAACAATAGAATAAATAGAATGCCAAATATTTGATAAATGCTTTCTTTAACTAATTAGAAAAGGTCCTCCTCGGCCCATTATAAATTTATGAATCGAACTTTAAAAAGTTAGTTTTATGCCAAGAGCTTCATAAATACTGTTCAAAAATATGTCTTCAGGTACAGCTCCTTCAAACTGCACTTTTTCATTTATTACTATTTTAGGAACTGCATAAACACTGTACTTCTCAGACCACTTTGGGAATTCATTAGCTTCAACCATTACACCATTTATCAGTTTGTTTTCCATTGCAAACTGATGCGCAGTCCTTACCGCTTTAGGACAGTATGGGCACGTTGGAGTTACAAATACAAAAATTTCTACATTTGAACTAATTTTTTTAACGGTTTCCTTAATTTTTAAACTAAGGTCTGTTTCCCCCTTTGAAACATTAACAATATCCTCGAGAATTGACGAAAATTCATGACCAGATGGCATGCCATAGTAAACAACATTTTTACTTGTATTTTTACCTTCAATGAAAAGAGCAGAAATATTTTTAACTCCATATTCCTTTTCTTTTTCTAAATCCCCTTTATAGATGGTAAGCTTAATCCTGTCTGATAAAGCAGAAATTTCCTTTGCAATTTCCTCTGTATATTGGTGGTATTGCTCGTTAAACTGGTTTAATCTATCGCCGCCGTCCTTTTCAAGGAAAAGGACAAGTTCTACTGGATCCTTTAAGTTTTGTTCGAACAATTGCCTGACGTACGTTTCGTCATTTTCTTTAAGTAACTTTTCCACATTTCACCTCTCTAAATTTTTTATATACTGTTCGACACTCGTTACAGCAATAGCACCGTCCGCACAGGCAGTTACAACCTGTTTTAAAGGCGCATCAGTAACGTCGCCAACAGCAAAAAGACCTTTTAATGAAGTTTCCTTATACACATCTATTTTTATAAAACCCTTTTCTGTAAGTTTAACAAGATTTTTTACGAGATCGCTATTAGGTTTTTCTCCGATTGCTCCAAATATTCCATCAACCTGTAATGCTTCTTTTTGATGGGTTTGAACATTCTCAATTACAATTTCCTCAACTTTTTTATCGCCAAGGACATTAACAGGAATAGAATTTAATTTTAGCTCAACTTTTGGATTAGCAAATAATTCTTCCTGAAGCATCTTAGCAGCTCTTAACTCGCTTCTTCTATGTAATAAAATTACTCTCCTTGCAAACTTGCTTAAATAAATAGCTTCATGAAGTGCTGTATCTCCTCCACCTATTACGCAAACAGTCTTATCTTTAAAAAATGCTGCATCACATGTAGCACAATAAGAAATTCCCTTACCTCTAAATTTTTCTTCCTCGGACACAGGCAACTTAACAGGCTCCGAACCGGTAGACAAAATTACAGATTTTGCCCTTATTTCTCCCTTTTCCGTATTCAAATAAAATTGATTATTTTCCTTTCTTATATTCATTACTTCATTTAAAATGATTTTCCCAACAAATTTTTCAGCCTGTTTTCTAAATCTTTCACCGAGCTCCTCCCCTGAAATGCCATCAGGGAAACCTGGAAAATTCTCAACCCAATCCGAAACTGTAATTAAGCCACCAAGCGATACTTTTTCTAAAACAATCGTATTTAACCTTGATCTCCCAGCATAAATAGCAGCTGTAAGCCCTCCGGGACCTGCCCCAATAATTGCAATATCATATAAAACACTTTTATCAAAATCTTTTTCCCTGGGGACATCGCTTTTAAATGAGAGATTAAACTCATTCATAAATCCTCCTAAAAAATTATTACAAAAATGATTATATATTTTTATTATCTTTTGTCAATAAATCTGCTTTCATTATTTAGCAGCAGATTTATCTTCATTAGACCACAATTCCTCTATTCTATAAAACTCTCTTTTCTCTTCTGTCATTATATGGACCATTACATCTCCATAATCAAGGACAATCCAGTCCGAAGTTTTGTCTTGTTCCACGAAGGGAATTAAATTGTTTTCAAACTTTAATTTTTTCCAAATCTCTTCCATAACTGCTTCGCCATGTTCAGCCACTTCTACGGTAGATACTACAAAATAATCTGTAAAGACGGCAATATTCTTAATATTAACGATTTGAATATCTCTTCCTTTTTTATCTTTTATAATTTTGGCTATAAAACTTGCAAGTTCTCTCCCTTTCAATATCCCACCTAAATTAATTATATTCAACTATCTATTTTAAAAAAATTCTGTTATAATTTGGTTGATAAGGAGGCGGATATGGAAGAATTTGAGCAAATTATCAAATACTTTGCTGAAAACATCGAAGGGTTAATTTTTGCAGGATTGGTTGGAAGAGATGGTTTGCCTATTTCTATTATAGCAAAGGAAAATTTGGAAAAAGCAGAATCAAGCGCTGAAATTGCAGAAGTTTACAACTCGGTACAAAGAACTGTTAAGGCTTTGCAACTCGGAAACCTTGAAGAATTATTTTTTAGCACAGAAAAAATGGGAATATTCGTGATAACAGTTTCAGAAAATTATTTTATTGCATTAGGAATGAAAAATCCAGCCAATATTGGCAGGGCAAGATTAGAAACAAGAAGAATGATCCCAAAAATCAAGGAGATGATTAAATAATGGACAAAATTCTAACTAAAATAAAAGATATGCCTGGAGTTTTGGGAGTGTACCTCACAACAGAAGACGGAAAATTGCTATTCAGCAGTTCAAGCATAGATAATTCTCCTCTTGTTCTTGCAGGATTAACTGCCTCCTTGAAAGGATATATTTCAGATTTATTAGAAAGCACTAAAATGGGCAAATTTACTGACAGTATAATTAACGGCAACATAGGAAGAGTTATAATTTCAACCCTTAAAAACAATGATATACTCTTAGTATTTATGACTGGTTCAAGCAATCTTGGGGTAATAAAATACGAAATTTCTAACATAATAGAGTCGCTAAATCAAACTTTATAAGGAGTAAACATGGAAAAGTTTTATATCACAACTGCAATTTATTATGTAAACGATATCCCTCATATAGGATCTGTCTCTGAAGCAATTGCAACTGATGTTATAGCACGATACAAAAGATTAAAAGGGTTTGACGTGTTTTTTTCAACAGGTACAGATGAGCACTCCCAAAAAATAGAAAATCGAGCAATTAGTGAGGGGGTTGAACCGCAAAAATTTGTAGATAAAGCATCGGCAGTGTGGAAAAATACTTTTGATAAATTAAGAATCTCTTATAACCGATTTATAAGAACAAGCGACAAAGATCATGTACAAGTTGTACAGGATTTTTTTAATAAATTATACGAAAAAGGAGATATATACCCCGGAAAATATGAGGGATGGTATTGTATTCGCGAGGAAATGTTCCTGAAAGATTCAGATCTAATAGATGGAAAATGCCCATATTGTGGTGGAGAAGTACAAAAAATACAGGAAGAAAATTATTTCTTCAGATTAAGTAAATACAGGGATGTCCTTCTTAAATATTATGAAGAGCATAAGGATTTTTTAAGGCCAGAGTCACGATACAACGAAATCGTTAATGTAATTAAATCGGGATTGCAAGATGTTTCTGTTTCAAGAAAATCTTTTAAATTTGGAATAACAGTCCCATTCGATGAAACTCAAACAATATATGTTTGGTTTGATGCTCTTATAAACTATCTTACCGCAGCAGGTTTTTACAACGATAAAGAGAAATTTGAAAAATATTGGCCGGCGAACCTTCACATAATAGGTAAGGATATTACAAGATTCCATGGAATTATTTGGCCAGCAATGCTTCTAAGCTATGGACTTCCATTGCCTGGAAGTATTTTTGCTCATGGCCTCTGGAACCTTGAAGGCACAAAAATGTCAAAATCTCTTGGAAACGTAGTGCATCCTGTTGATTTTGTAAATAAATTCTCGGAAATTGCACAGATAAATGAGGACCTATCAATAGATGTCCTTAGATATTACCTTTCAAGAGAGATTAACTTTGGACAAGATGGTGACTTCAAAATGGAAACTTATTTAAAGCGATACAATGCAGACCTTGCAAATGATTATGGTAATCTCATCAATAGGACGCTTACAATGTTATACAAATATAATGATGGAACTGTGCCTTCTTTGACACATTTAGATAATGAAGCCATTAAATTTATGGAAGATAAAAAATCCGAATACATGAGATATATGGATGAACTAAACCTATCCATAGCTTTGGAAGAAGTATGGCAAATAATTTCATACCTCAACAACTACATCCAGGTTAAAGAGCCCTGGAATCTTAATAGAGGAAGTTCCGAGCTGAACGATGTTTTATACAATTTAATTGAAGGTATAAGAATTACAACTATTTTACTGTTACCGTTTATGCCATTCATAGGAGAAATTATTCTTAAACTAATGGACTCATATTCGGGTGATTTTAATAAACTTACTTGGGGTGATTTAAAAAGTGGAATAAAGATACAAAAAATACCGCCGATTTTCCCAAGAATAAACCTGCTCACGAAGAGCGCAGGTTACAGAGGAGTAGAAAAAGAAAAAATTGAAGTAAAAGAAAGTGAGGAAGGGAACATTAAATATAATGATTTCAGCAAGTTAGACCTTAGAGTTGCAGAAATACTAAGCGCTAACAGAGTTCCCGATTCAGAGAAACTAATAAAAATTAATGTATCACTAGGAAAAGAAGAAAGGACTATTGTAGCTGGAATTGGAAAATTTTATTCTCCGGAAGAATTAGTAGGTAAGAAAATTATTATACTCAAAAATCTCGAACCAAGAGAATTAATGGGAATTAAATCCAACGGCATGCTACTTGCCGCATCTAATAATGCCGAACTATCTTTGATTACAATTGACAGGGATATAGATGCAGGAACTAAAATTAACTGATGCTCATCGACAGTCATGCTCACCTGATAAGTAAATTTTATAAAGAAAATTTAGAAGAGGAAATATTAAAAACAAGGGAAAAAGAAGTTTTTGTAAATAATATCGGCTTTAACCTTGAAAGTTCTAAAGAAGTAGTTGCTATTGCGAAAAAAAATAAAAATTTCTTTGCTTCAGTAGGTATCCATCCCTACGATGTAAGTGATTCAGAAAAGGAAACGATAGTGGAACTAAAAAAGCTTGCACAGGATAAAAAGGCGATTGCGATAGGAGAAATAGGCCTGGATTTCTATAGACAAATTACTGATTTTAATCTTCAAAGAGAAAAATTTGAAGAGCAAATCTATTTAGCAAAGGAGCTAAACATCCCTTTTATTGTGCATTCAAGAAAATCTTTTGATGATTCCCTTGACATAATTAAAAAAATTGGTTATTTTAATGGAATATTTCATTCTTTTGACTATGGAATTAACGAAGCAAAAAAAGTTTTGGATCTTGGAATGTACATCTCTTTCTCAGGGATGTTAACATTCAAAGGTCGAACAGACATTGTTGAAGTAGCTTTATATGCGCCGCTTCAAAATATTCTCTTTGAAACTGACTCGCCATTCCTTTCACCTGTACCGATGAGAGGAAAAACGAACCATTCTTATTTCGTAGAATATATATACAAATTCTTTTCAGAAATCAAGAAAATAAAAATTTTTGAACTTGAAGAAACAATAAGAAAAAATTTTAATAAGATTTTTAGCGTAAATATTATAGAAAAGGAGGTCTAATGTTTAAGATTACCAAAAAACAAAAATTAGGTCCTGAAATGGTCCTTATGGAAATAAATGCTCCTCAAGTCACAAAACACGTGCAACCAGGCCAATTTATAATTTTGAGAGTAAACGAAAAAGGAGAAAGAATACCGCTTACTGTTGCCGACTTTGATAGTGAGAAAAGAAGGGTAACTATCGTCTTTCAAAAAGTTGGTAAGACCACTTATTTGCTTGGCTCAATACCTGAAGGAGGATCCATCTTAGATGTTACGGGACCACTTGGAACCCCATCTGAAATCAGTAAATTCGGTACTGTCGTGTGCGTTGGCGGAGGAGTCGGGGTCGCTCCTATTTATCCAATTGTAAAAAAATTAAAAAGCGAAGGAAATGAAGTGATAAGCATTATAGGTTACCGCTCCAAAAATTATGTGTTCTGGGAAGAAAAGATAAAAAATGTTTCGGATAAGCTTCTAATTGCAACAAACGACGGAACTTATGGCGAAAAGGGTTTTGTAACTGACATTTTAATAAAATTATTGGAAAGCAACATAAAAATAGATAGAGTAATTACCATTGGGCCTGCAATAATGATGAAGGCTGTAAGCGATATAACTAAGCTCAAAAAAATTAAAACTATTGCAAGTTTAAATGCGTTGATGGTATGCGGGATGGGTATGTGCGGAACTTGCCGGTTAACTATTGGTGGCGAAACAAAACTATCATGTTCCGACGGTCCCGAGTTTGATGCGCATCTTGTCGATTTCAACGAATTAATGGAAAGGCTTAATGTATATAAAGAAGAAGAAAAATATGCTTTCGAAAAATGGAAAACGGAGGCTAAAATATGAGCATCATAAAAGAACAGATTCCAATGAAGGAGCAACTACCGCAAGAAAGAAAGAAAAACTTTTACGAAGTACCGTTAGGCTATACAAAAGAAGAGGCAATTCTTGAAGCCACAAGATGTCTGCAGTGTCCAACGCATCCTTGTATAGATGGATGTCCCGTACATATCGATATCCCGGGATTTATCAAAGCAATAAAAGAGGATAACCTCTCCCTTTCTATCGAAATAATGCATGATACCAATTTGTTGCCAGCAATTACAGGCAGAGTCTGTCCACAAGAAGAGCAATGCCAGGTAGTGTGCGTTATGGGAAAAGTAGGTGACCCTGTAGCTATAGGAAAATTAGAGAGATACATTGCAGATTGGGAACTTGAAAATAGGAGTCGAGGTAATATAAACATACCAAAGAAAAAAGAAAGCAAAAATAAAAAGATTGCTATCGTAGGTTCAGGGCCAGCAGGTCTTACATGCGCTGTTAATCTAATCAAAATGGGCTATGAAGTAACTATATTTGAAGGATTTCACGAACTTGGGGGAGTTTTGACTTATGGCATCCCTGAATTCAGACTTCCAAAGAAAATTGTTAAAGAAGAAATAGAATTCTTAAACAAGCTCGGGGTTAAATTTAATTTAGATTTTCCTATTGGAAGGTCTGAAACAATAAGCGACCTATTTAAGGACGGTTATAGCGCAGTATTTATTGGAACTGGTGCAGGAGCACCTCAATTTATGCATATTCCAGGAGAAAATTTAGGCGGGATATATTCAGCAAATGAGTACCTCACAAGGGTAAATCTGATGAAAGCCTATAAATTCCCCGATTACGATACACCGATTAAAGTTGGAAAAAGAGTGGCAGTAATTGGCGGAGGAAATGTAGCAATGGACTCAGCCCGAACAGCCCTCAGGTTAGGAGCAGAACACGTATTCTTAATTTACAGGAGATCACGAACAGAAATGCCAGCACGTGAAGAAGAAATTATTCATGCAGAAGAAGAAGGAATAGAATTTATGCTGCTCACTAACCCGATAAGATATATTGGCAACGAAAATGGTCTCGTAAAACAAGTTGAATGTATAAAAATGAAGCTGGGGGAAGAGGATGCTTCAGGAAGAAGGAGACCCATACCCATAGAAAGCTCTGAATTTTTAATCGATATAAAGCAGGCAATAGTTGCTATAGGTACAACTCCAAACCCAATAATTTCAAAAACAACGCAGGATCTTAAAACAGGCAGACACGGTGAAATATTGGTGAATGAAAACGGTCAGACTTCAGTAAAAGGAGCTTTTGCAGGCGGGGATATCGTTACTGGTGCAGCAACAGTTATAACTGCAATGGGAGCTGGAGGGCTTGCCGCTTCTTCAATCAACAGATATTTATCAGGAGAGTTAAAGTAGTGGAACAAGCTTTAATATGGGAAAAACTTGAGGAAAACAAAGTTAAATGCAACCTTTGTAACTTCAGGTGCGTAATCCCTGAAGGGAAAAGTGGATTTTGCAAAGTAAGAATCAACAAAGGCGGGGTTCTTTATACTTTATTGGACTCTTATGTTTCCTCATATGCTCTTGATCCTGTTGAAAAAAAACCTCTCAACCATTTTCATCCAGGAAGCTTGGTTCTTTCTTTTGGAACCTGGAGCTGTAACTTCAAATGCAGGGGCTGCCAGAACTGGGAAATATCACACTTTTTCTCTTCTGAGGATGAAATCAGAAAACGCAGTGAAATCATAACGCCAAATGAAGCGGTTAAACTTACTAAAAATTATGGAGCTCAAGGAATAGCCTGGACTTATAATGAGCCAACAATCTGGTTCGAATACACTCTTGAAGCCGCAAAACTTGCTAAAAGAGAAAGTCTATACACGATTTATGTGACAAATGGTTCAATTACAACTGAAGCCCTCGATCTTATTGGCCCTTACTTAGATGCTTTCAGAGTAGACATAAAAGGCTTCTCTGACGAAGCATACAAAAAGATCACTCCCATATTTAATTGGAAAAAAATACTTGAAACAACAATTTACGCAAAAAGAAAATGGAACATGCACATTGAAGTAGTAACAAATATAATACCAACCATAAATGATAACATAACAGAATTAAAAAGTCTTGCTGCCTGGATTAGAAATGAACTTGGCAAGAAAACTCCCTGGCATGTAACGCGGTTCTTCCCTTATCTTGACTTGTCAAATTTGCCTCCTACTTCTGTAGAAACTCTCGAAAAGGTAAGAGAGATTGGCTTAGAGCAAGGACTTGAATTTGTATATACCGGAAATATTATAGGTCATCCATACGAAGATACTTACTGCCCGCACTGCAAAAGAAGAGTTATCGAAAGACATGGCTTCGAAATAGTCGAAAACAATACCCACAATGGGAAATGCAATTTCTGCGGAGAGGATCTAAACATCGTTGAATAAAAAAATAATATTTGTTTTGCTAATAATCGCGGTGCTCACAATATCTGCATTTGTAGTTATAAAAAACAGGACAGATTCTGAATATCTAACGACTGAAATTTATAGTATGAATACGGTAATTCAGATAAACATATCGGGGAAAGATAAAAAAGACGCAACTGACGCAGTTACACAAGAAATAAATTTCTTGAATCAGAAGTTTGATGATTTCTCTCCACAATCAGACGTATCTAAGATTAATGACAACGCCGGTAAAAATGCAGTTGAAGTAGATAATGTAACAATTGAGATAATTTCAAAAGCCCTCGAATGTTACAAAGAAACCGATGGCGCTTTTAACATTTCAGTAGCTCCTCTATCAAAGCTCTGGGGTTTCAAAGGAAATGAACATAAAGTCCCCCTTGAAAGTGAAATAAAACAGACAATCAATCTTGTAAACATAAATGACCTGATTATTGAAGGAAATAAAGTGATGCTAAGAAAAACAGGTGAAGCTATCGATTTGGGAGGCATCGCTAAAGGTTATACTCTTGACAAAATAAAAGAAATTTTGCCAAAATATAACTTAAAAAGTGCCATTATAAATATGGGAGGAAATATTTTAACCTACGGTATTTCTAATAAGGGCAATTGGCTGATTGGAATAAAAAATCCAAGAGAAGACGGAGTCGTAGGGAAAATAACAATAAAAGGATCTAAATTTATTTCCACTTCTGGAGATTATGAAAAATACTTTATAGAAAATGGAAAAAGATACTGTCATATAATTAACCCATCAACTGGACTTCCATCTGATAAGATAGTTTCTGTTACTGTTGTTTCAGACAAGGGATATTTAGGAGATGCCTTTTCAACTGCGTTTTTCGTTCTCGGCAAAGAAAAGTCCCTTGAACTTGCAAATAAATCGGGGGTAGAAATAATCGGCTTTGACAAAAATTTAAACCCTTTCTTCACAGATGGCATAAAAAATGAGGTCAACATTGAAAAAGGGGGATAAAATAATCGTTTCTCTGCTTGTACTTTTTGTTGCCTTTTTTATTTTTGAAAGGTATGTATTTTCAAAAAGCAAGGCTGATAGCGTAATAATTAGAAGTGATGGAACAATAGTTAAAGACATCCCCCTAAAAGATAATGGAGAATACTTGATTAAAAGTAAAGAAGGCGAACTAACATGCATCATACAGAGTCAAGAAGTAAAAGTTATTGAATCAACATGTCCTGATAAATTGTGTACAAAACAAGGTTGGATCTCTAAACAAGGAGAAAGTATAATTTGTCTGCCAAACAGGATATCGATAACAATTACAGGAGGAAACAACGTTGTTGACTCAACAACCTACTAATCTCAAAAAATTAACATACATATCAGCCCTGATTGCATTGGGCATAGTTTTGAATTTTTTAGAACCACCAATATTTTCCTTTATACCAGGAATAAGAATTGGTTTTGCCAATATTGTCTCAGTACTTGGATTACTTATGTTTGGACCATTAGAAGCAATAACAATAGCGTTTTTTAGAACTACTCTTGGTTCAGTTATAAAAGGGGCTTTAAATCCGATACAATTCTGGACAAGCTTCGCTGGAGGTATTTTTGCTGCAACTGTTATGGCAGCTATATTCAAATTTCTCAAGAATAATTTTAGTATAGTTGGTATAAGCATAATTGGAGGCATATCTAATAATCTGGCTCAATTTCTTGTTATAATCGCAATAACCAGAAATAACGCATTTTGGTATTATTTACCTTTGCTTCTTTTTTTCGGAGGATTAAGTGGTTGGGTAATTGGAATATTATCTCAATTAATATATAATAAAATGAAAACTATACAGAAGACAATATGAAACGCGAAAGAATTCTTGCAATGATAATTTATATTTTTATTGGTGCTATTCTTGGCACTATTTTAGGTTTTGTGCTTGGCAAAATTTTTCCAGCAATAAACTACAACTTAATGTTTGGATTTACTCCTTTTACATTAAAATTAGTGTTCGTTGATATTACTTTTGGAATACAGCTTTACCTAAATGTTGGAACAATAATTGGCGTTATCTTATTTTTATACCTCTTTATGATAATATGAAACTGATACTCGCTTCAACCTCACCAAGAAGAATCGAAATGTTAAACAAATGGAATTTTGATTTTGATTATCTCCATCCACTATTCAAAGAAATCTCACACGATGGCAATCCTGTACAAACAGCTGTTTTAAACGCATACGGGAAAGCTAAATCTCTACAAAAAGATTATTATAAGAGCATTATTATAGGATTGGATACAATAGTGGAGATCGACGGAGAGATAATTGGAAAACCTGAGAATAAAAAACATCACAAAATCATTTTGAAAAAGCTTTCAGGTAAAACGCATAGAGTTGCTAGTGGCATTGCAATTTTATATAAAGAAGCATTTTTAATTGACTATGTTGTAACTTATGTGGCCTTTAGGGAAATTTTAAATGTTGAAATTGAAGACTATATTTCCTCAAATGAAGGCCTTGATAAAGCAGGTGGATATGCTGCACAAGGCATTGGTTCAAGCTTTATAAAAAGCATTGATGGTCCTCTGGACAATGTACTGGGGACCCCAGTTTTTGCAATAAGAGAAGGATTATATAAAATCAATAGAGTACAAAAAAATATGAGAGGTGCTATATGAGCTTATTTACAAAAGAACTTGCGATTGATTTGGGAACAGCCAATACTGTTGTTTTCATGAAAGGGAAAGGAATTGTCCTTCGGGAACCTACAATCATAGCAGTAAACTCGCAAAAGAAAATAGTTGCAGTAGGAAACGAAGCAAAAGTAATGTCTGGAAGAGCCCCGTTTGAAATTAATATCTCAAGGCCAATAAGAGACGGGGTTATCGCCGATTTTGATACTACTCAACTGATGCTTGATTACTTTATTACAAAAGCAGGCGGAAAGAGAGGTATATTTAGACCTCTCATATTAATCGGGGTACCTTGCGGAATAACCCAGGTTGAGAAAAAGGCTGTAATTGAAGCTGCTATACATGCTGGAGCCAAACAAGCTATAACTATTAACGAGCCATTAGCGGCTGCAATAGGTGCAGGCTTAGCCATTGATGAAGCAATAGGGTCAATGATTATAGATATCGGGGGCGGAACCACAGAGGTAGCAGTAATCTCCCTTAAAGGCATTGTTGTCGTTAAATCAACAAGAATTGCAGGAAACGAAATGACAGATGCAATAATAACCTATCTTCGGAGACAGTACAGCTTACTTGTTGGCGAGACTACAGCTGAGCAAATAAAAATCAAAATAGGAACTGCCTACCCAATTGAAAAAGAAGAAAAAATGGAAGTAAGAGGACGCGACCTTGTGGACGGTTTGCCTAAATCAATAATAATAAATTCAGAAGAAATAAGAAAGGCTTTGCAGCCCGTTCTTGAAGAAGTGCTTGATACTATCAAATCTACACTTGAAATAACACCTCCAGAATTATCAGCAGATATAATAGATAAAGGAATAATGCTTTCAGGAGGAGGAGCGTTGCTTAGAAATCTTGATAAATTTATAACCCAAAGGACAGGACTCCTTGTAAATGTTGCAGAAGATCCTCTTTCTTCAGTCGCTAACGGCGCTGGAAAAGTACTGGATAATTTCAAGTATTTTAAAGAAATGGTTAATCAATAAAGTTGAAAGAAAACAAGCAGCTTAAGATATTAATAATTTTATTTATAATTTCCGCAATAATATTGCTAGCAGGCCTTACAGGAAGAGGCATTACACTTAAAATAATAGGAAATTTCGTATTTATAAAGCCTGTAAATAATGTTTTATCGGGTATCAGAAATATTGTAGCAGCCACATCTAATCTGGTAGCAATAACAAAGCAAAAAATAGCTTTGGAGAACGAAAATGCAAAACTTAAAGATAACATATCTTATCTCGAAGAGAGAATCAAGCTTTTGCAAGGCTTATACTACGAAAACCAAAGTCTTAAAGCAGCTCTTGGCATAAAAGAAACACAAACTAAGTGGAATCTGGAAATTGCTAAGATAATTGGATATAGCAATTTATCAAATACAATTATCATCGACAAGGGTCAGGTTAACAGTATAAAAAAAAATATGCCTGTAATCTATTCATTTGATGGAAAAAATGCCGATCTTGTTGGAGTGGTAATAGAAGCAGATAGTAATGTTTCAAAAGTCTTACTTTCATCGAGCATTGACTTTAAAGTTGGCGTTAAAAATATCATAAGAGGTGGAATTGAAGTTGCATCGGGGAATGGTATTGATATTGAAATTGATAGTTTTTCAAGAAATTTAGACATCCAAATAGGAGACTTATACTTAACGTCAGGGCTAAGTAATATATATCCTGGCAACATTATTGTTGGAAAAGTAAGGGAAATTAAAAATAAAAATAGCATCGAAAGATTGATAACACTCGAACTTTCAGTTGAAGCCGATAGGCTTTTAAATGTTTTTATTATAACAAACCATGAATAAGAAATTAATTATCTATTCAGTAATTTTTTTCCTCTTATGTTTGTTGGATTTATCAGCTTCAAGTATAACTCATATTTATTTATCTATTGGGTTCCTTTCATTTATTTTAGTAAGACTCGTTTTTCCTTACATTATTTATTTTGCTTTCCTTTCAGGGTTTATCATTGATTTAGTATTCTATAATTATGTGGGCATATTCTTAATAATTGTAATTCTTATTTCCCTCATAGTTTACACGCTTAAAACTTTATATGCAATAAAACCGATTTTCTTGCAATTTCTTGTGCTTGTCTGTTTCTTTGCTTTTGCTTATCTTTTAGGAAAAAACTTTACCACAAGTATCAGAAATCTCATAACAACTATACCTTTAGCATTTGTCTGGTATTTTATTAAAATTCCGATAGGACCTCTAAAAAATGAAAGAGAGCAATAAAAGCAAATTTCTTTACGCAATAATCCTAATAACCATATCAGTTCTTGTTGCAAGACTTGTTTTTATCCAAATTGTTCAAGGAAATTACTATAGAGAATTATCAACGTATAGAAGCATCAGAATCATTACAGAAGAACCATTAAGAGGAAGGATTCTAGATAGGAACGGAGTAGTTCTTGCAGAAAATGTACCTTCATATGACCTTGTTGTAGTACCGGAAGATATCAAAGACAAAAACAGAGAGCTTAATTTTATTTCATCAATCACAGGTATCAAGACGGCCGATATACAAACAACTATTGATAAATCAGGATTACCTGACTACTCAGATATAATTATAAAAAAAGACATCTCAAAAGAAGAGATGATTAAAATTGAAGAGCATACATACGAGATCCCTGGAGTAAAAGTAGTACTTTCGAGCAAAAGACATTACACTTTTGGTGAAATCGGAGAAGCCTTTTTGGGGTTTGTGGGCAAGGTAACAGAAACCGATTTAAATACCGACGAATTCTATAATCAAAACGACGTAATTGGAAAACAGGGAGTTGAACTGCAATATGAAAGAGACTTAAGAGGAGAAAAAGGAAAAAAAGAAGCCCTGGTGGATGTTTTCGGGAGAGAGAAAAAAATAATATATGAAGAATCCCCTGTGATGGGAAATGACGTATATTTGACAATTGATATAAACGTTCAAAAAAACCTTGAAAAAATCATAGGTGACAAAAACGGTGTAGCAATTGCAATGGATCCTACAACAGGCGAGATTCTCGCAATGGTTTCTCATCCAACATTCGACCCAAATTTATTGGTTAATGGCATCTCTCAAAAAGCCTTCGAACAAATCTTAAATGAAGACGCATTCTTAAACAGGGCGATTCAAAGCCATTACCCACCTGGTTCTACCTTTAAACCTATGACTTTAATTTCAGCCCTTGCAAGTAAAACAATCGACCCAAAAACTACAATTTATTGCGGAAATTCAATAAACATTGGCGGTAGAATATTCAAGGATTGGATTTATCCCAGCGCCTTTGGTTATCAAAATCCTGTAGAAGGACTTGCCAATTCAAGCGATGTTTTCTTTTATAGAGTCGGCCTTATGACGGGCATAGATCAGATTGATAAATATGCAAATTTATTTAAACTCGGTGATACTACAGGTATAGACCTCCCCTTTGAAATAAGCGGTCTTATTCCCAGTTCCTCATGGAAGTTAGAAAATATAGGTGAAAACTGGTATATTGGGGACACAGCAAATACTTCTATAGGGCAAGGATATGTACTTGTAACTCCCATTGAATTAATAACTTTTTACCAGGCCATTGCAAATAACGGCATTCAATTTACACCACATTTTCTTTTGAAAGTTATATCCCCTCAAAATAAAGTCATTTTTGAGTATAATAAAACTGAGAGGTTAAATTTAACCCTTCCACAGGAAATATTGGATACAGTTAAGAATGGCATGGAGGGCTTGTCTAATAAACCGGATATGAGCATTGTAAGAGTGAACGGCATAAGTGTATGCTCCAAAACTGGAACAGCAGAAGTTGGAGCGAATTCAGTTGATCACTGGTTAGTTTCTTTTGCGCCAAAAGAAAATCCAGAAATTTTAGGATTGGTATTTTTTGAAAACTCAAAATTTCCTTCAAGTCATTCTCTTGCACCATTTATGAGAGACTTGCTAAAAAATTTTTTTGAATAGAAATTAAATGGAGGTAAATATGGATAAGGCAGCCGTTTTCAAGGGTTCAAAAGAAGGAATAGTACTCTTAGTAAACCCAGACTTAGACTTTACTTCAATTGTCAATTTTCTAAGCAAAACACTCGAGGAGAGGAAGCTATTTTTCTCAGGGGCATCGTTACTTTTAGATACAAATGACAGGATCTTTTCAGAAGAAGAATTAAAAAATTTAGGATCTTTATTTCAAAAATACGGAGTAAGTTTTAGAATCAAGGGTGAAGAAAAAATATACGGCACTGAATTTTTGAATCTCTCAAACCTGCAGGAAGAAAAAATGGCAGTTGTTACACACACGATGCGTTCAGGCCAATCAATTAAATTTGATGGCAGCGTTGTAGTTCTTGGGGACATAAATGAGGGTGCAGAAGTTAATGCCAGTAAAAATGTTTACATATTCGGAATTGTTCGCGGAATTATAAACGCTGGAGAAAAAATAATTTCCTTAGGTTTTCAACCAATCAGAATGAGTATCGGAAGGAAAATGCTTGAAGTAGCACCAAGCGACAAGTCATATAGAAAGCCAAGAGTAGCTGAACTTGAAAATGGAGAAATTGTTTTTAAAGTTATAGGAGAGAAAAAATCTTTAAGGAGAAAGGAATAATGGGAAGAACCATTGTTGTAACAGCAGGAAAAGGTGGCGTAGGAAAAACAACTGTAACAGCAAACCTAGGTGCCTTGCTTACAAAGCTTGGTAACAAAGTTGTTGTTGTTGACATGGACATAGGACTAAGAAATCTCGACGTTGTTATGGGACTCGAAAATAGAGTTGTCTATAATATCATGGATGTATCTGATGGAAAATGCAAGATTAATCAGGCACTCGTTAGAGATAAAACACTCCCAGGTCTTTTCCTGCTCCCAGCATCGCAGATACACACGAAGAAGGACATAAACATAGATAAAATTGTCGAAATAATCTCTATAATTGAAAATAGCTTTGATTATATATTGCTTGATTCTCCAGCAGGTATCGAAAAAGGCTTTGAGTCAGCTTCAGCTCCTGCCAAGGAGGCGTTAATAGTAGTAACACCTGACGTATCCTCCGTAAGAGACGCAGATAGAGTGATAGGAATACTCGAAAATAGAGGTATTCTTGCAATTTCACTTATAGTAAACAGATACGATATAAATCTCGTGAACAGGAAGAAAATGCTTAATGCTGACAGCGTAGTAGATATACTTGGATTAGACCTTATAGGAATGATTCCCGAGGATAAGTCAGTCATTGAATCAACAAATAAAGGAGAATTGCTCGTAAATTACGCAAATGGCTCCCCTGCAAACAAGGCATTCGAAAATATATCTCGAAGAATTGAGGGGGAAGACGTTCCATTTCTTAATTTTAATTCCCAAAGAAGAGGAATTTTTAGTTTATTCAGGAGAAGGTGATGAATTTATTCAGAACTCCCAAAGGTACAAGTGCAATAGCAGAAGAAAGGCTAAAACTAATACTCGTGCAAGATAGATCTCTTCTCCCCCCTGCTAAATTTGAACAAATGAAAGAAGACATAGTAGATATTATGAGCAATTATTTCGATTTCAACACTGCCGATATTGTTATAAACATACAAAGAGAAAGTAAAAAAACTCTTTTAGAGGCAATTATCCCGTTACTTTCAGTTAAAAGAAAAACCAGGTGAAAAGATTTCCAGTTTCTGTTTTTATAACTATATTAGGTTTAACTATTATTTCTTTTTCTGCACTTTATACAATCACGGGCAATTTCTCTTTCATAATAAGGGAGTCTGTTTATATATTAATCGGATTTACAATTGCTTATCTTATATCCCTTTTCAACTTCAGGATAATTAAATATTTCGTTTGGGTAATATACGGCATTTCTACATTATTGCTTATCCTTGTGCTTGCTATCGGAGTAACAAAAAACGAGTCTACAAGATGGATTAATTTGTTTGGAATATCCAACATACAGCCTTCGGAATTTGCAAAAATCGCACTTATAATAACTATTGCCTACATATTTTCAAAAGATACCAGCAATTTTAAAAAATTCTTATATGCCACGATTGCGTTAATACCAATGGTTATCTTGATTTTTGTAGAACCAGATATGGGTACGTCACTCGTACTTATATTTATATATCTTACAATAATGTCTATATCTATTCCAATTAAGTACCCCATTATCACAATATCTGGAATTGCTGCTTCTATTCCTCTTGCAATTAAATTTTTAAAGCCATATCAGTACCAAAGGGCTCTTTCCTTTTTAAACCCTCAAAAAGATCCGCTGGGGAGCGGTTATAATGTTATCCAATCAATAATAGCAACTGGCTCTGGAGAAATTTTTGGTAAAGGCATAGCGCAAAGTAATATGACAAAATTAAAATTCGTACCTGTGCAATATGCAGACTTTATTTTCTCGGCAATCGGAGAAATCTGGGGCTTTGTAGGTTCAATTATACTTTTGGGACTTTTTGCTGCACTTCTTACCTATTTTGTGAGAACTTACAACAACACAGAAAACAAATTTGGTAAATACCTTGCTGCAGGTATTTTCGCAATGTTCATTTTTCAAACACTTGTAAATATTGGGATGTGTATCGGGTTGATGCCTGTAGCTGGGATCCCTCTTCCTTTTGTTAGTTTCGGTGGCAGTTCAGCCATCACAAACTTCATAGCAATTGGCATGACAATAAGCATAAATATATACAAAGATGAGATGACAATCGCAGAGTGAAAGACAAATATCTTTTAAAATTCAAAAAACCGTACTCGTATTTTGGCAATGAACTAAATAGCATTCACAAAACACACGACAAGAAGATAAAAGTCGCATTTATTTACCCTGACCTTTATGAAATAGGCATGTCCTCACTCGGATTTAAATTACTTTATCATCTTGTTAACGAAATGTCAGATGTGGTGCTTGAAAGGGCATTTGCCCCGGAAGAAGACCTCGAGAACTACTTAAGAAACAATAAGATCCCTCTTTTTACAATCGAATCTCACACTCCTATAAACCAATTTGACCTTGTTGCATTTAGCGTCCAAACACCGATGGATTTCACAAATATTTTGAATATATTCAACTTGTCGCAGATTGATATCCATGCAGAACAAAGAAAATCACCAATAATATTTATGGGAGGCACATCTGCATATAATCCTGAGCCTCTATATAAATTTATGGACTTTTTTGCGGTAGGTGAGGGAGAAAACATGTTCCCTGCAATAATATCAAAGTTTAAAAATTGGAATAGAATAGACAAAGACAAATTCCTTGAAACTCTCTTAGAAATACGAGGCATTTACATCCCGAAATTCTTTGAAGTCCTTGACGAAGAAACCGGAAAAATAAAATCTGTAACACCCCTTAAGGGCAAGAAATTCGTAGTAAAAGACATCGTGCAGGATTTGAACAACTCTTACTTTCCATTAAAACCCGTTGTACCTTATGGAAAAACAGTTATGGATAAGGCTTATATAGAGCTTTTCAGGGGATGCACAAGGGGATGCAGATTCTGTCAGGCAGGTATCGTTTATCGACCAGTGAGAGAAAAGAGATTAGATAAAATAGAATATGAATTAGAAAATATACTGAAAAACACTGGGTACGAAGAAGTAACATTTCTTTCGTTAAGCACAGGTGATTATTCTGACCTTGATGGTTTGATTTTGCTCGCAAAAAGAATTATAAAAAAATATGGCGTCTCTGTTTCTTTACCTTCTCTTAGAATTGATAACTTTAAAGAAGAACTTGGACAGATGGTTGTTGATGAAAGAGTACAAGGAATGACATTTGCAATCGAAGCGGGCAGTGAAAGACTGAGAAAAGTTATCAACAAAACAATAACAGAAGAACAAATACTTACTACGGTAAAAAGAATTTCAACTCTTGGGTTTCACGTGCTGAAACTTTATTATATCATAGGTCTGCCCACAGAAACTGAAGAGGACATAATCTCATTAGTGAACCTAACAAAAAAGATCTACAACGTTGCACAAGAATACAGAAGCTCTCAAAAACCAATTTCAATTCATCTCAGCATAAACCCATTTATGCCAGAACCAAACACCGTCTTCCAATGGGAAAAGTTTGAGGACATAGATTCCTTGCAAAAAAAGAAGAAAATGATAGTTAAAAACCTCAAAGGCAAGAATTTTAAAATCAACTTTAGCAACTTTGAGATGAACTATATTGAAACAATTCTCAGTCGTGGGGATAGGCGTTTATCAAAAGTTTTGGAAAGTGCATGGAAAAATGGATGCAAAATGGACGGGTGGATCGAGAAATTCAATTTAAACAATTGGATAGGAGCCTTTAAAGAAAACAACCTCTCGCCAGACTCCTATGCTGATAAAATAGATATTAATTCAATTTTGCCCTGGGAGCATATCAAATGTGGAGTATCTAAACAATTTCTCATCAAAGAATATAATGAAGCAATGAACGAAGAAACCACAGAAGATTGCAGAACATCACTCTGTGTGGGATGTGGAATAGTAGAAAATTTTAACTGTAGCACTTTCAATAAAGATAAATCCTAGATAAAACAACATCAAATTACATCTTGACAAAAAGGCAACTTTTAATAAAATATACCGTGCAAGGGCTTCTAGCTCAGTTGGTTAGAGCGCGTCCCTGATAAGGACGAGGTCTCTGGTTCGAGTCCAGAGAGGCCCACCATAGGTGGGGATGTAGCTCAGCGGGAGAGCGCGTGGTTTGCATCCATGAGGCCAGGGGTTCAAATCCCCTCATCTCCACCAAGCCTTACCTTTTTTGACGTCTGGAGTGGCTTTAAACGAAGCTCTGAAGCGGATAAATCAGCAGTCCAAACTGTGTGGATTCTATCAGACTTTACTATAATTTGTTTGATTAAAATATGCCAGAATAAGGCCTTCTCTTCTCTCGTCATGTGCGGGTATATTTGTCCGACCTTTTTAATCCTCTCTATTACAAATTCAATGTCGATTCTGTTTTTACTTTTGTCCAAAACCTTTTCTCTCTCGCTTTGAAGTTTATGAATCTTTTCTCTTGCCTGCTCGATAGACAAAATTTCATTTTCAGCCAGTTCTTGAACCCGTGCGATCTTTCTTTCAATTGTTTTTATTTCATCTCGATAGTCTTTTTGTTTTTCATGAGGTAGATCAAGGCTAAGGAACTTATTGATAGTCTTTAAAAGTTTTTCTTCTAAATCAATTTCATTTAATTTTCTGTTACAGTATGTATCGCCTTCATAAATAGGAAGGCAAACATAATAAGGAATATTTCGTTTCATTTGGAAAGTCAAATTATGTTTATCTTTCGCGCAGTAGATTAATCTTGAGAATAGAGCGGTAAACTTTTTTCTTACAACGGCTTTTTTATTTTTCCTGATATCTTGGACTGTCTTCCATTTTTCATAAGATATAATTGCCTCGTGTTTTCCTGAATAGAACTCCCATTCTAACTCCGGAATCTTCTTTTTATTGTCATCTCTCTTTCGTGCTAGATAGCCAGCGTAAAAAGGATTTGATAATATGAACCTCACGGAATCCCTTGAAATTCCTGTCTGTCTTGCTATCTCACGCATCGAAATTTTTTGAAGTACCAAATCGTAGAGTTGTTTTACTTTTTCGGCCTGCTCAGGAACTACCACGACTTTGCCGTCTTCTCTTTTATAACCATAAGGTAAGACCCCCGAGCTGATACCGTTTTTTAATCTTCTAAGATAACTATCTTTTGCCCTTTCGATTCCGATTGACCTTTCGAAGTCTGCGAAACTTGCCAGCATTGACATCGCGAATCTTCCCGTAGGCGTTGAAGTATCAAACTGCTGAGTGATAGACACAAAGGTAATGCCTTGTTTTTCAAATAATTGAAGAGTATTAAAAAAATCTACAATGGAGCGACTTAACCTATCGATTTTATAGACCAAAACAACATCAAAAAGCTTATTCTGTGTGTCTTTTAAAAGTTCTTGGAATGCTGGCCGCTTTGTCGAACCGCCTGAAAGCCCTGCGTCTTCATAAATCTTAAACAATTTCCAGTTTTGGGCCTTGATATATTCCAGAATTCGCTCTTTTTGCAATTCAAGGCTTTCACCTTCCTCTGCTTGATCGGGAGTGGAAACCCTCATATATATTGCTGCTTTCATTTGTTATATAAGCCTCCTTTAAAGTTTCTCATAAATAGCATCTCATATGTTTAGCCTTCTCCTAAATAATTCCCCCTTGTAACTTATGTTTACTATTTTTACTTAATTATACAAGAAAAAGCAATCATTGGAATACCTTAAAATTGATGTTAAAATAATTTATTCGTTCTGCCCTTTATTTTTATTCCTTTTCTTAGCTTTCCCTGCAGCGATTTTCTACTTACTATATAATGCGTATAAGCACTACTGCCTCTTTTGAGAAAAAACTTACGAAATAATTAAAATTGAATCAATCGTGTAAATTTTTTAATTTTTCATAAAATTTATCCTATCACATTTATGCTATGTTTAATGATATAGAAATTTAACTTTTTGTCTCCCTATAAAATACAAGACAGTTGCAACATTTCTATGACTTACTATAACTCCCTAAAGTCAGGAATTTTTAAAACTGACTTAACTACAAAATTTTTGATGGGGAGGTTATATGGTTAATGAAACAAATGATGCAAAAAATGAAGGAGTTATGAGACAAATTAATTGTCTCGCTTTGGAAGTAGTATTAAGGCTGCAAAGAGATAATCCTGAGCTTCTGCAAAGGTTGTTTTATGCTTTTGAATCAGGAGAAACTTCGACATCGAAAAATAGCGAGAACAAGACTCCAAATAAAAGGCATGGAAAATAATATAGTGGATGTAAAAATAAACATGCATGGATCATCCCCAGAAGTTTCAGGATTCAAGTGGATAGTCGCGAAAAATATCTCATTTACAAATTGTGAAGCTTGGGTTATACAACGCAACGATTACCTTAAGCAATACTTTAAATTTGGAATCTCATCAATTTGTCTGCTTTACCTTCCCTTTATACTAACTAATCCCACAACTTTCATAAATATATTTTACCGAGATTTCAAAAATTGACATTCTTTTAAAAATGTATTGACAAATGGGAAATCCGTCATAAAATTAAATATTAAAGCGTAAGTTAGATAAATATTAAATACATAAATAATGCTTGTGGGTAATCCACAACCTTCCTGTATTTTATCTTTTTAGATTTGTAAATTGTTATAGTTTTTGCTTCTTTATTATATTCTTTTAATAGAATAATAATAGAAAGAATAAAAGAAGGGGTTAATATATGTAGATTCTAATTGTGTTTTAAGGGCATGCGTGCAGGTTAGGTTGACCAGTTGCGCAGGTTAGGTTGACCAGTTGCGCAGGTTAGGTTGACCAGTTGCGCAGGTTAGGTTGACCAGTTGAACAAAAACAGGCAGGATGCTATTCCACCTGTTTTATCAGCATAAAAAAGTTTTTCTATTAATAGTTAGCCAGAATGTCGCATGCTTTTTCCGGGGATTTCTAATATTGCGCATATTTCTCTCACCCTGTCAGTGATTCTTCCCCAGCCTTCGCGGTTTATAAACTGCTCTTTGCTGAGGTTCGTTGTTATTACCAATAAATTTTCGTTTGCATAGATTTCTTCTACAAGAATTTCAAACCTTGATAAGGCAAAAGGTTCTGCATATTCCCTTCCCCAGTCATCAAGCAAAACAAATTTTTCAAAATTAACTAACTCTGCGGTATGTAACTTATTAAATAGCGAAGGCATGAAGAAGTAAGACACAGGGATGGGAAGTTCTTCATAGGCTTCAAATGTTTTATCACTTAAGGGATCTATATATCTCGTTATAGGTTTACTTTGCCTTTCGATAATCCTTTTAGAGATATAAACAATGTCCATACTCTTGCCTACGCCTGCATCTCCAAATAGGATAATGCCTTTTCCAGTATTAAACATTTCATCAATTCTTTCGTCTAACTGCTTTTTCTTCCTTATCTTTTCCTCTCTAAAATTTTTAAAATAATGAATACCTATCGAAGAGATTACGAACTTTTTAAACTCTTCACCATTTACCGGCGTCCGCATCGAGTCCTGTGAATTTTCTTTTTCCTGAAACTGGGATATACCTTCCATTATTTTTTCCATTATTTCCTCCTCTTGCTCTTCCGAGCCAATTTACAATAAACTTCTCGTAGTTCTTTTTGCGCTTCGTGGAATTTGCGATAAGCCACGCCTCCATTTTTTTAAGTTCAATATCTACATTGCAATTTGGAAAAGCTTCCTTCCACTTTTTAAGTTTTTGCTCTGTTATCCCTTCAAAAGATAATTTTTCTTTATTAAAAAATATATTTTCTTCTGAGTTTTCTTCTGTGATTTCCATGGCATCGGGAGAATCTAATTCTTTTTCTTTATCCTGAGGGATCCATCCTTCATTTTTTTCGATCGTATAAACCTGGTTTGAATATTCATAATTTATTATAAATCCAATTTGTTTCAAGCTTTCTAGTGCTTTTTTAATTGTTATCCTCTTATTGCGTATAATATCTCTTAGTCCTATCATTTCGAAAAGATCAGTTTCTTTGAAGTGTAATATTTTACTTGCTTTTGGCTTTAGCTTGATGAATATTACTATTGCAGTTGCTGACAAGGTGAATAAAGCTTCAGGAACCCAAATATAACTTGTGCCAATATACGGTATAAAACGTGGATTTAGATAAACCCTAACATATTGTTTTGTGCTATCTGCATCCTTTTCAGAAACTTTCAGTCCCGTTATTAATTGTTCGGGTTCCCCAAGAATCTTTTGTTTTTTATCTTTTGCCCATATTGTAATACTGTCAGAATAGAGTGTCATCAGTTGATAGATGATGCTTTCATATGCATTTGTATGAGTGATTTTTTGTTCCTCTGTTTTATACTGCAATTCTTTCAACGAGATGTCAACATAATAGTTCCCGTCGCTACTTTTGTTCTCTTCGCTGCACATAGAAACGAGTTTCAAGTAGAGAGGAAATCCCTCCTCAACTGTCGGCAGTGGCATTGCTTCGTCAGGTGATTTCGCATTTCTGCTTATATATTTTTTTATTGTTTCAGAGTTGAAAAATCCGAAAATGTCTTGCTTCTTGAATGAGCTATTCACGATTATATAAAACGTCGTGTCTTCTATAACTATTGTAGTTTTGAGAGATGTACTGCCTTTACGGATAGCAAATGGAAATATTTTTGACATGACGGAACGCATGGGGAAATCAGTCCCTTCGCCGTCGTCTTTTGGCTTGATTAAATTTGACTCAGGTTGTTTAAGCAAGCCAGACAATTTTTCTTTCATTTCTACAATTTCTTTTGTTTCTTTTTTTTCACTCATTTATTTTACGAATCCTCCTTGCTATCTATTGTTTGCTTTATTTTTTCACATGCTTTTCTGTACAACTGTCTGATCACTTGCTGTGATTTATTTAAGATCATTGCTATTTCCGCTTGCGACTTATGCTCTTCTATGCCAAGTACGTGTGCGACTATATATCTTTCGTTTTTGGACAAGTTTGCCTTTTCTAAAAGTTCTGTGATCTCTTCATCGCTTATATTAATTTTTTCTTCTTCTGTAACCTGTTCAAAGTTTGTTTTTTTGTCCAAATCGCTAGTCGTAAAGTAGTCTTGCGGGGAGAAAAGGCATCTCTTTATAGTGGTTTTGTTGGCCTTCATAATCTTTTTAACTTCTTCTATAGGTAAACCTTGCTTTATCATTTCAATAATCTTTTGCCTCTTTTTAAACATAATGTAATTGTCTTTTGCTCCATTTTTATTTACCAGAAACCTAATAAGATCGTTTCTTATAACAATAGTTGCAAAAGTTGAGAACTTTAGACCCTTATTTATATCAAAAGAGTCCACTGCTTTAATGAGGGAAATTTCTGCCTCGCTGAATAGTTCTTCGTACAAATTCTTGTCCCCACGAGAATATTTTCCTGCAATCTTTGCAATTAATCGCAGATTGCTCAATATTATGACATTTCTTGCTGTTTGATCTCCTTTTCTCATCTTTTTGAATAACTGCTTTTCTTCTTCTTTGCTCAAAACTTTATATTCTTCGACAGAGGATTGGAGCATTTCGCTGATGACTTTTTTCACGTTCTACCTCCCATACTCTTTTGTGTTGGTTGTATTTTTGTCCTGATATGAAATTATTGTAGAAAAGATTTTTAAAATTTTGATTTTTCTGATAAAATAAATATAGGGGACGATACTTGTGGTGAGTTTGGTTCCCTGTGGCCGGGTATCCCGGCCATTTTCTATATTGTTTCTACTTCCCATCCAAGCTTCTTTATTTCCTCTTCGAACTTTTTATACTCAATGTTAAGCTCTTTTGCTTTTATATAAACTCTTATGTTCTTTCCGAAGGCTTTATAAACTACATAAGCAAGCATTTGTTCTGTTTTAATGATGTTGTAGTCAAATACATTCTTTTCGTTATTTATTCCTTTAGTGACAAAAATATCTTCAGATTTTAGGTAAATGCTGTTAGTTAGCGCTTTTACAAAATTAATAGTTATACGTTGCCTTCTTCTCAAATTCCACTTATTAAGAAAGTCTTCTTCACCTATGTACATAACAGTCTTCTCTATTTTCTTGTCCTTTGTCCTTACTGAATGCTTCTTTATTTGCGACAGAAATCATGTTATATTATTTTTTTTATAACTCCTTTATCTTAAAATTAGGGAGGTTCATATGAACGAAAAAGTTCTGAAAAAACTGCACTTTGTGCAGGAAAGAGTGCCCTCGTATATGAAGAAAGAAGGCTTTAATGCTTTCAACAACTATTCATATACATCGGAAAGGCAGTTAAAAGGGGGATTTCAACCTCTATTAAAGGAGGCTGGAATCATATTCAAGGTTGATGTGACTGACCAGCGGGTAGAGCCAGGAGATGGGAAGATGAGGCTCACTTTGATAACGATGCAGTATCACTTCTTTGATTCTGAATCAGGAGAATCGCTTGAAGGTACTTTCTGCTCGCAAGGGACAGATTCAGGAGATAAAGGTATCTTTAAGGCCATTACTGGTGGCGTAAAGTATATCTTTCTTCGATATTTCTCATCCCCACTAGAGATGATCCAGAGAAGGACGAGGAAGTTAAGCCTGCTACTGTTGCTATGGCAGTTAATGCAAATTCAAGTGAGAGAAAAGCTCTCATAAAAGAAGCATCAGCATTATTGAAGCAGATTAAAACTCTGGATCTTAAGTTGTATAATAGGGTTATCGAGAATAAGCATCCGTCAGACAATGAGCTTAAATCGATGATTGCTTCGATGAAAAGCGCTTT
>Ga0210049_1000560_pt1 | contig 31661 bp, 39 predicted proteins | sample CryGeyCG2014_300_2_FD_183964 | JGI IMG/M metagenome (GOLD analysis project Ga0210049, IMG submission 183964) | Groundwater microbial communities from aquifer - Crystal Geyser CG06_land_8/20/14_3.00 (SPAdes) (version 2) | ecosystem: Environmental > Aquatic > Deep subsurface > Groundwater | place... | reverse complement strand
GAGAGCGTCCTACTCCGGACTAAAGTCCGGAGTTTGACCGGACGCTCTCTTAATCGCGGATTTTTAGGATGCTAAAAGCGGCTTATCTCCAATCTGAAGATTGGAGTTTTGCCGCTTTTCTGCATAAGAAAAAACTGCTCAAGCCGATAAAGTGGGTGTCTGTTGCAGGCATGCTGTTCTCAGGATACCTTTCTGTAATTGAGATTACAACCAGCGCAGGAAACTACTCGCTCGGGCTTCCGACATGCGCCTACGGCTTCGTATTTTATCTGCTGGTGTTTATTTTTGCATTGCTTGCAGTTAAGAAAAAGAAGCGAAAGTAAAGAAGCCAGATTATTTTTTATTTTAATTACTACCATGACTTGTATTCTTTTTCATTAACTCCTTAAGCTCCATTGCAGCCCTGTATTTTTTCTCAAGCTCTGCTGTGCTGATTGTGTAGAGAATGCTTTGTGGTTCCCTGCTCTTCTTCTTGCACGCCTCTTTTATCAGGCACATGTATTCGCCAGCTTTTTTCTCTTCAATCCTTTTGTATCTGTATTCGCCAAGCAGCGCCTTGAGAGCGCTGTCATAATCCTTCTTCTTAATCATCTCACTGAGCCCCTCGCTCCTGCAAAGGTTCGCAAGCTCGCTTTCATAATCATTAAGGAAATTCCTGTAATAATACCTCTTTTTTCCATCCTCTTTGAATACTCCCCAATACATTCCTTTCAACTGTTCCTTGGTTTTTTTCGAGAAGCCCTTTGGCAGCTCCTTGCCCTCTCTTTTGCAGTATTCTGAGATTGTGCTGAGGTAATGCTTTCGGGACTGGGGCCAGGGTTTGAGAACAAAGTAAGATTCAGGCATTGAATTCGTGAGTTGCTTTATGTCCAGCTCTATATTGTCAACCCTGTCGCAGAACTCCTCAATCCTTTCTTCCAGCCCTTTTTCAGATGCCATATTGGCAAAAAAAGAGCAACAAATATATAAATGTTACTATTTAGTAGTAATAATTTTATTCCCTCCTAATGAGATAGAAGCGACGACAAAGCCTCCTTTATGGTAAGATAAGAAGAAGGTTTTGATAAGGAAAAGAGATGACAGAAGAATAGAGGAGGGATATTTATATATTAGTTAATATGGATAATATGTTTGTAAAGCCTGTGGTTGTGTTGTAAAAATGGTTGAAGAAATTAAAACATATTATATCGTGAAATATAAGGGTCAATTATATTTTTATCATTTGAAAGATGAAATTTGGAATGTTGCTGGGGACAATGGAATTGCTTTCATAGAAGTAAAAGATAATAAAACAATAAGTGAATTGGAGAAAATACTAAGTGCTACAAGTGTAGATAATAGGAGCATATTGCATATCAAAAAGTAAAGAGCACAAAAACTATGTGGTAAGCGTAACAGAATATAAGGAGCTTCTTGCCCTGTCAAGCGACATCTCCCAGAAGCTTTTTTCAGTGCTCTCCTTTCTCCTCAATAGCGCAGGAATACTTGTAGTGCTCATCATAGGAAGGGCAATAGCAGCATAGGCATTCAAAAGTTTTTTATATTGCTGAAATTTCTGAAGCAACATGCCTGAATCAAGCATTGATGAGATACTCAGCAATTCAAAAGAGGTAAAGAAGGTAGTGAGCCAGGGCGTGCCCAAGGATGAGGCAGTCCGCGTTGCAAAGAATAGTGAGAAAAAGGTTGAGAGCGGCGAGTGGGAGGAGCTCTTTCACAAGGTATCCTACTCGCACAATGATTCCTATCCGCAGGCGCTTTCAATAATAAGGTATTGGGGTCCTAAAGCCAAAATAATCTCACATCTTGTCAGCTCGCCTGAAAGGAAAGAATACGCCGCCTATGACCTGATAAAGACATTTGATTCTGAGACAGGCAGGATTGACTCCGGCGAGTTCAAGAACAGGAGCATCTATATGCAGGACCAGTTCATAGTCAGGAGCACAGGGGAGATACTCAACTTTGATGAGCTCAAGCAGATGGTGAAAAGCGGGAAAATAGATCCCAGCGAAAAGCTGGTAAAGATAAGCAGCCACAAGATGAGCGATCTTGCGAAGATGGGCGAATTGGGAATCACTCATGAACTTTCAATAGGCCAAGAGATGCCAGGGGAGAACTACGCGATAAAAAGCATATTCTTTGAGATGCTTCCAAAAGAGCAGCAGACCCCCTCTAATGTTATGGAAATATACAGGAGCTTTGGCTTTCGCATAAGCCCTAAGGAGGCTGAGGAAAAGCTGTTAGAATATCTGCATGGAAATAAGGACAGGATAATCACGCGCTACTGCGCAAGGGAAAAGGTGAAGAAGCTTTTCAGGGACTACGAAAGAAAAGACATTTCAGACAGCAAGGCAGACCAGCTAATTAGGAAGTATGAGTCAATGGGGCAAAAGGAGCATGAGGGCGGTAAGAAATATTCCTGGGGCAGTGCAAGGCCCCTGCACAGGCATTGGGAGATAAAGCAGATGTATGAAGCACAAAATGCACGCAATAATAATGCCGGCAATAATAAGAAAAAGCTGGAATCAATTGTCTGCGCCCTGCTTTTCGTGCTTGCTGCGCTAAACTTTGCCAAAGCGGGTTTAAGCATTACGGGAAACGCTGTTTTTGCAATTCCAAAAGCCGGCTCGCAGCCCGTCTCAAACCTTGCGCTTGGCTTTCTGCTTCTGGTTATGGCAATAACCGTGCTGGTGATAATTCTGGAAGACCGCAAAATCTGAATAATAAATTTCTTTACTACTTGCTGTTTATCTGCCGGATTATGCTCTTAACTCTCATTACAGGGTAATAGAAATGTTTTAATGCATCAACATTATAAAGCTCGAATTTTTTTCTCAATTCTTCTGTTGTCAAATATTTCAGCGTGTTATCGCTCTTGACTTCGTGATAAATTGGAAGCATCATGCGAGAGTATGAAGCCAGGAAAATTACATAAAATGCTTTTTCCTTGCAGTCCTCTTCTGTTTCTGGAGAGTTATCTGCCGCAATTTGAAGATATTCCTGTATTATGTCATTTTTACTGAAGGAATTAAAAATTTTTGGAATGCGGATATTATACATTCCGTAATAATCAACCACTACATTGCTAATGTCTTCCTTGCCGTATCTGGAGGCAATCCATTTTATGTCGCCTGCTTCTATCTTCCTTGTTAGAAGCTCTATCTCTTCCCAGTAGGGAGTAATTTCAATGTCCTGGTTTGCTCTCTCCTCAAACCAGCTTATCAACATGTCTAATCCATCTTTTTGGCATTCGTTTATCTGTCTGACTGTGTTTTTGAAAGACATTGCGCCGTTGTATTTCTCTCTCAGCTCATAAAAGCTCTTATTCTTAAATTTTTCAACCTTCATTTCAGCATTCTCTTTATCGCCTGTTATGCCGCCTATCATAATCTCATAGGCGGAAAGAAAAACAATATAGAAATTCTTCTCCTTTATGCTTTCAGTTTTTATCCTGCTGTAGATTTCTGAAAGTTCCTCATTGTTCTTTTTAGAGAGTCCTGTGGGGAGGGAAGCATCCATTGCCAGGCACTCATTTTTTATAAGTCGGAGGTAATCTGTCTTTGTGTAGTTGCTGAAATTCTTTTGGACAGCATTCGAAGTGTCCATGGCTTCAATCTTCGCTCTTGTATCCCGTTCAAGCTCAGTGATTATCTTATCAATGCTTTGCATACCTAACATTTGCATATTCAAGTATTTAAATATTTTGAATAGTCACCATTATTAAGTTACTAAATTATAATATGGGCTTGAATGTGAAAGATTTATATAAGAAAAAGGAGAATCACAGCAATATGAGTGTTCCCTGGACTGCGGTAATACTGAGCGTGCTCCCAATTTCAGAGCTTAGAGGAGGAATACCCCTGGCAATATGCTCGGGCGCCAGCTGGCTGAACGCCTTTATGATATGCGCATTTTTTAACATGCTTATAATAGTCCCGATATTCTTCTTCCTTGAATACTTCAACAAATATCTTCTTAAAATTCCGTCGTATAAGAGATTTTTTGAGAGAAAAGTGGAGAATGCCAGGAGAAAAGCAAAGCCCGATGTCGATAGATATGGCTATCTCGGGCTTGCAGTGTTTGTCGGAATACCCCTGCCATTCACAGGCGCATACACAGGGACTCTTGCGGCCTGGGTGTTTGGCATGGACAAGAGGAAGGCGTTCCTGGCAATAGCGCTCGGCGTGCTCATTGCAGGAGTGATTGTAACAGCGGTCTCTGGCTTGGGAATAGAATCTTTGAGGATATTCGTGAAAAATGTCTGCTAAGCATGCTTTTTGGAACAAGAGAAAGAGCCTTGCCCTGTCATTTGCAGCCCTGGTGACCTGCCTCTTTTTTGACAGGCAAATCCTTTCTGCAGTGCAGAGCATAAGGAACCCTGTGATGGACACTATTCTCAGCTGGTTCTCCTCTTACCTGACAATAGCCATTGTGATGCTTATAATGAGCTCGCTCTTCCTTTACCAGAGCAAAAAGCAGGGCATGATACTCTCGCTCTGGCTCAGCTTCCTTGTTTCAGCCCTCCTCGCTTTTATCATAAAATCAGCTGTGCACAGGCCAAGGCCTTTCGGGCTTGTGGTGAAAATCCCCATTCTCGGCTTGCAGGACTTCTCATTTCCCAGCGGACACTCAACATCCGCCTTCTCAACTGTCGCAATCTTTGATGAGGAGTTCAGGCACATACAGGTGTTCTGGATAGGGTTTGCCTGCCTTGCGGCATTCAGCAGGGTTTACTTTGCAGTTCATTATCCCAGCGATGTGATTGCAGGAGGAATTATTGGCTACCTGATTGGAGAGGGCTTTTCACATATTGGAAGGCCTGAAAAGAGGGGAAAACATAGATGAAAAAAATTTCTTCCTTTGAAATAAGAAGGCAGATTTTTCATGCTGCCCTCGGCATAGCGCTGATTTTCCTGATAGAGCTCGGAATATTGAATGCCCTCAGGATTTTCCTGATTCTGATTGCAGGCGGAATTGTCTCAATAATAAGCAGAAAGTTCAATATTCCAATAATTTCCTGGTTTCTTAGGATGTTTGAAAGGCCCGAGCAGATTAAGAAGTTCCCGGGCAAGGGCGCCATTTCATATTTTATCGGCGTGCTGCTTGTAGTTAAGCTCTTCAGCCCTGAAATTGCGCTTGCCTCAATTGCCATACTCGCGCTCGGCGACCCCCTCTCGCATCTTGTTGGACAGACCCTGGGAAAGATAAAAAGCCCAGTGAGCAGCAGGAAGATGCTTGAGGGAAACCTGGTTGGCGCGCTTGTTGCGAGCTTTGCTGCCTCATTTTTTGTAACCTATATCTACGCATTCACTGCCTCATTCTTCGCCCTCTTCCTTGAGAGCATAGAGATAAAGATGAATGATGCAATTGTCAATGACAACATCGTGATTCCGCTCGCAGCAGGCACAGCTATAATGCTGATGACAGGGCTCTAGGCAAGGTAGATTTTCTCTTCGTAAATAACAATCTGCGTTTTCCCATCCTTTGAATTCATCGCCTTTTCAGAAAGTTTTTTGTTTGACGCATTTTCAGGGACAGCTGGCTGGAAGTTTTCAGGGTTCAGCACCTCAATATATGGCACTGTTCTTACAATCTGGGCAGTTGTCCTTGGCAGAGAGCCGCATCTCTCCATCTTGTATTTCTGCATAGAAACCCTTTTTCCGTCAATAAGGGCTTCAAGCTGCATTACCTTGCCTGATTCAATTACTGTGAAAAGCTCTTCCCTGCCTTTTCCTGCATTTACTGCAACAACGCTTCCGGGCAGAAAATTAGGGGCGCTTATGAGCGCAGTCATCCTGTAAAGGCGCTCCCCTGACTTTGTCTGGCTGAAAAGCCGCTCATTTATCTTGAGCCCTGCGCCGAATTCTGATGCCACCCTTCTCGCTATCTGTATTGCATATGAATTGAGTGTAAGCATGAGGTCTATGCCGTTGGGGGACTTCTCCTCCTTTGAGATATGGAGCCCTTTTGCCGAGAGGTGTTCTGCCTCCTTTCTTATCCTGGAGACAATCTGCTCAAATGCTGATGCGCCGTCAGCTGTCTCATGCTCAGCCCTCCTTATCTGTATTGTCGCCTCGAAATATTTTGAGTTCTGGAGCTTGCAGTCATTGCAGAGCTCGTAATAAACAGATGCCGGCAGCGAGTATTCCTCAGAAAAGGCCAGATGCTTGCTCTCCACAGATGATGCCGAGACCCTGGCATGAATCTCGCCGATGGCAGATGTGCCCGGAGCAGGGGAATGCTCTGGAAGATTCAGCTCTCCTGTGAATGAAACTCGGCAGTATTTGCTGTCTGTCCTGGCCTTTTTTGCGAGCAGCTGTGAAATCAGTGCAGATGGCCCTGCCTCAATCCACTTTCCTTCTAATAAGAACCTGCCGCAGGATGGGCAGGCCTTTATAGCAATGTCAGGAAATGACTTTATGATGGGATTCTGCTTAATATAGCATCTGCTGCAGAACTCCTCTATCTCTGCCTTCCTGCCGCAGACAATGCATTTCCTCTCAAAATCCTCCTTTTCCATGGCAAAAAGGGGGGTTTTCAAGATTATAAATCTTTGGTTGGGAAAAGAGGCGTTATAGAAAAATCGCAAAAAGCGCTATTCTGTTGTTTTTTGCCCAAAACGCACCTCTAAAATGCCCTGTTTTTAAGAGAAGACAAAACACAAGTTTTAAATATCTGTGAGTAAATTTTTATAGGAAAGAATAAATATATAAAAAAGTTTATAATCTCAAAAGAGGAGGCTAAAGTAAAATGGCAGGATTTTTCTCAAAGATTGCGTCAAAACTCAAGAGAAGCAGCGATAATGATCTCTTCGAGGAAGCAGACAAGAGTTATGTGGAGCTGGAGACCCAGGCCCCGACAGGGGAGACCAGCATAATTGTCAGGCCCTTTGTCCTTAGTGACTTCGCGGATGTCAAGGATATAATTGACACCATAAGGGAAGGCAACACAATTGCAATGGTAAATATAACGCCCCTCAAAGAAAAGGACATGATAGAGCTCAAGAGGGCTGTCAACAAGATAAAGAAGACCTGCGACGCAGTTGAAGGCGACCTTGCAGGAGTCGGCGACGACTACCTCGTTGCAACGCCCAAATTTGTCAAGATATACAGGGCATCTGCAAAGGGCGCTGCCGCAAAGGCAAAGGCGGCAGAAGAGGATCTAGAGTAAATCCTCATTTTTTATTTTTTATCAGAAATTTTATTTCTTTATGTTTGAATCTATGTCTATGGCAGTTTTCTTGAGCTCGTCCATCATGCGCTCCATGTCTGACTTCAGCTCTCCGACAAGCTCTTCCAGCCGGGCCATCCTGAGCATGTAGCGGTTCTTCTCAGAAACGATTATTCCTGACTTCATCATGTTGTTCAGGTGGTGGACCACTGCACTCCTTGAGAGCCCGAGGCGGTAGGCAAGCTCGTCGCTGCTTACTCCCTTGTCAGAAAACTTGAGGAGCTCTACGAAAAGGCGGTAGCAGGACTTGTCCTTGTCCCTCTCCCCGAACAGTCCCAGGGAGCTGCCGAACCACTGCAGCTCGGAGTTGAGGTCGCCTGAAACCGGCTTCCGCATTTTTATTATTATTATCTTCCGCTCAACGAACATGCATTATAATTATTCATATGCACTTAAAAATTTTTCCTCGAAATTCTCATCATAAAAATCCGCTGAGAGCGTCCTACTCCGGACTAAAGTCCGGAGTTTGACCGGACGCTCTCTTAATCGCGGATTTTTAGGATGCTAAAAGCGGCTTATCTCCAATCTGAAGATTGGAGTTTTGCCGCTTTTCTGCATAAAAATTCAAAAAGATTAAATATTAAGGAAGAAACACTGTCAGTAGGGGTGGTGTCAATGGAACATTTTTCAAAAAAGTTCTCTGTGGCTGACTTGAAAGAGGGCATGGTAGTTGATGATATATTCTTCGTGAAGTTCAAGAAGGGGATGGCCGAGTATGCCAAGGGATTCTCATTCGAGCTGACGCTCTCGGATGCGAGCGGAAAGAACATAGAATACAAGTATTGGGGCGGCAAAAGCGAGAGGGAAGTCAAGGCGCTCTATGGTTCCATAAAGGCGGACTCCATTGTGAAGGTGCAGGGCAAGGTCTCAACATACAAGGACAGGCTCCAGCTCGCTACAAACGAACCCATGACAATAACTGTGCTGAAGCCGAGTCAGTATGACTCATCTGAATTTGTGAAGGGGCCGAGAAAGAATATTGACAAGATGTACGAGCGGCTGCTCTCCCTTGCCTTGTCTGTGAAAAACCAGGGGTTGAGGGCTGTCCTGAAAAGCACGTTTGAGGATAAGGAGATTTCGGAAAAGTTCAGGCTTCATCCCGGAGCAATTGAGATACACCACAACTGGATAAGCGGGCTTCTTGAGCACACACTTGAGGTTGCAGAGCTGTGCCTTAAATGCCAGGAGCTTTATCCTGACCTGGACAGGGACCTCCTGATTGCTGGCTCCCTTCTTCACGATATCGGAAAGCTTGAAGAGATTGAGGTTACCTCAAGGATAAGGGGCACCACAAAAGGGCAGCTTTACAGCCACCTGATTCTGAGCACTATTTTTGTGGAGAAGAAATGCGAAGAAGTTGGGCTTGATGAAAAGACAAAGGAGAAACTCCTTCACATAATCATAAGCCACCACGGAAAGCTTGAGTATGGGGCTCCAAAGGAGCCGATGTTCCCTGAGGCAGTTGCAGTACACTATGCCGATGAATTGAGCTCAAAGCTTGCAGAAATGACAGAGTTCATAAACAGCTCAAAGACAGATACAGAGGACGACTTCATGTTTCACAAGCGCTCCCAGAAAAACATATTCCTGAGATAAAAAACATATTTTATTATTTATTTTATTATTCTGTCTCTATCTTAGCATTCCCTTGATTATTGCATCCACTGCCTCTTTTCGCGATAAGCCGTGGCTCAAAAGGGTTTCAAGCTGCTTCTTGTCCACAGAGCCTATTGCAGCCTCATGAGTGACTCTTGCAGTCTCATCTGAAACAGAAACAATTGGAGTTGCCTTTGCTTTTGCATTTCCGGATACAATCTCAATGCAGTCCACATGCCCTCTCACATACGGAGCGTTTCCTTCTGTTACATTGTAGACTTCGCTGGTTGCATTATCCTTTATCCCGGCTCTTGTCTTTATCACGCTTCTTGCATTTCTTCCAGAGAGTATTGCCTCTTCTCTTATCTTTATTTTATCATTGCTTTTCCCGAATACCTTCGCATTCATCTCAACAATGCTGTCTTTTCCGCAGTCAGCATGATAGTTGATGTCAAGTTTTCCCACTCTTCCAATAACTAATGAGAATAATGTATTGAATGATGCTTTTTCCCCAACAAACACTTTTATCTTGGGAACAACCTCAATTCCACCAAATGTTCCGTGGAAATGGGTTTCATTATATGTTAAGGACGCCCCTTTTCCAATATGAAACTCTCCGTCCATAAGATGCTTTACTTTCACTGCATTTGGGAATGTGCAGTGGGCGAGTATCTCTGCAGATGAATTTTCCTGAAGGTAAGCCCTCATTTTTATCATCTGAATCCCGCTTTTTGGGATAATTCCAAAGCACAGATGAATCGGGTTTTTGAGATGAACTCCCTTAAGGACAGTCATCTTTACGTCAACGCCGTTTTTTGTCTGCTTTGCATCAACAACAAGTCCTTCCACTGGATTCATTGAGAGGATTTTGTTCTCCTTTACAAACAGGAAAGCAGTGTTCTTGTTCTTCATGAAGTTGGGGTTTCCCCCTGCTTTCTTGTATGCGTTCATTAAAAGCGCAAAATCATTCAGGTAGTCCAATTGAGCCACCTCCGAAATCAGGATTTAATTTTTTAGTTATATCCCCTATGCTACATGGTGCGCATTTTCTTTTAAAATAATTGGAGATTTCAATGCTTTTACCCACCCTTGCAACACAACCGCCGCACATCAGCATTGTCCTATCTGCATGCCTTGCAACTTCTTCCCTGTGAGTTATTAGTATGACGCTTGTGCCCGCTTTTTTCATCATCTTCATAACCTTGATTAAATCCTCAAGCGAAACAAAATCAATTCCTGAGTCAGGCTCGTCAAGTATTGCAAGCTTCGGCTTAAGAGTGAGCATTGATGCAAGCTCAACCCTTTTTCTTTCCCCTCCGCTAAGAGTTGAGTTGATTTCCCGGTCCAGGTATTTGTCAGGGGGAAGCATTACAAGCGAGAGAGCTTTCTCAGGCGGAATCTTTGCGTTTATTGAAAGGTAATCCCGAACAGTCAGCCCCTCAAACCTTGCAGGCTCCTGCCAGGCGAGAGAGATTCCCATCCTCGCTCTTTCAGTGATTCCCTTTTTTGAGATGTCTTTCCTGCAGAATATTATTTTTCCAGAGTCCTGCCTTTTTATTCCCATAAGAATTGATGCAAGAGTGGACTTGCCTGAACCATTTGGGCCTACAATGCAGAAAATCTCTGATTTTTTTATCTCAAGCGATACTCCTTTCAGTATCTCGTTCTCTTCCCTTTCGAACTTAATATTTTCAGCGTAAAAAAGCGTGTTTTTTGCCATTTTTATCTGTGCCTGACAATGATTAAGCAGAGAGGAGGGTTATTTTCTGTTCAGATTTCCTTCTGCATGCGCCTTTTCCTCTGCCTTAACCCAGTCACCGTATTTCTCCTCAACAAATTCCTTCTCTTTTTGGATGCGCTCATGCTTTTCCTGAAGCTCTTTTGGAATTACTCTCTTGTTTTTTGAGTAATAATCGTATACTGCTTCCACGAGCGCGTCGCTGGCCAGCACTGAGCAGTGTATCTTTATTGGCGGAAGCCCGCCTAAAGAGTCTATTATCTCACTCTTGTTTATTTTATATGCCTCTTCAAGTGTTTTTCCTTTTGCAAGGTCAGTTATAACGCTGCTTGTTGCAATTGCAGCAACGCAGCCGAAGGTCTCAAATTTGATGTCAGTGATTATTTCTTCTCCCTTCTTGTTTTTTCCGACTTTTATATAGAGCCACATTACGTCGCCGCAATTGTGAAGTGCAAATGCTTCAGAAGTGAAAGAATGCGCATCTTGAACTTCCAGATTATAAACTTTTCCTGCGTATGGCTGAGTCGCAATTCCTGTTATTGGCATGTAAAGATAATTGTTATCAAACCACGCCTTTTCAGATGGATATGACTTTGGCTTATACTTGATATTAAGAATCGAACATAATCTTATCAATGAATCTCTTTGCCCCACATGAATTCTATAAGCTCTTTTATGTTTAATGCCTCTGACCTTTCTTTCCGGCTCTTTATAGATAGAAGGAGCAATCTTCTGTCTCAGAAGCAATATTTTTAGTTGTTGAGCTAGATTATAAGAAATTGTAGAATATCCTGCCCTCGCTCCGTCTCTATTTAAATTGACATAACCATCACCTTTCCATAGCCCATAAATCAGGGATTTTTGCTTTTCAACAGGGAGATTCATAATAAAATCAGGAATCGCTTTATTTGCTGCTCCATTTCCAAACAATTTTTTGAAAAATCTTGCCAGTTTCGCGCTATACAGAGTTACTACAGCCGTTTTTCTTTTAGGAATTTCTCTGACAATCGCATCTAAACCAAACAGTTTTTTTGATATTTTTGTTATGTCTTCGACAATATCCTTCTCTTTTATATTTAGCGTGAATGAAATAAAAGTGCTGGAGGGTTTATCCTGAATGTTTCCTTCTGCCAAAAAATAGCCGAATAATCTCAACAAATCAGAATTAACAGGTATTTTTTCAGGGAGTTCTTTGCTCTTGAAGTCCCATTTTGGCTTTGGAATGTCAATCTTTATGTATTGCACATTTTTTTCTGCCTTTAGAATCGGATACAAGACAATATCTCCTTTTTTTAGCTGATAAGCATGATACCAGGCAGATGTTAATTTTTTTCTGTATCTTGTTCTTAAAAAATTGTCTCCTTTAGGAATTTTTATTGCTAATACAAGATGTTCTGGCGTTAGATTAATTGTTCCCAATTTGTTTTTAATACATATTATTTCCGCTTTGTAATTCCTCTTTACAATTCTATTTACATTATGATATTGTCCGTCGTAAGATAAAACTTTATTCTTCTGTGAAATTTCATCAATGTCTTTTAAGTCATTGTTGATATGAATCTTTTGATTTGGCGGTAAGCATACGACATTACCCACTTTTCCCGTGCCATCAGGATTTTCCATCCTGCCATAATTATGCGGGCTCTTGAAGTGTTCCATAACTTTTTCTGTATACATCTTAATCCTCCTTTTTTCATTATCTATTAATTTTTAAATGGGGAGATTCTTCTCAGCTGCTCTATAATTCTTGGAACTGCTTCCAGGACATGCTGAATATCTTCTTCTGTTGTGAATCTGCCTATTGTCAGGCGCAATGAGCCGTGGGCTTCCTTGGGCTGAAGTCCGCAGGCGAGCAGGACATGGGAGGGCTCAAGCTTTGGCGAGGAGCATGCAGAAGCGGTTGAGGCAGCAATCCCTTCTGCATCCAGAGACATCATGATTGACTCTCCTTCTACAAAATCGAACCTGAGATTTGCATTGTTAGGCAATCTGTCCTTTGGGTGGCCATTCAGATGAGAGTTTGGAACCCTTTCAAGAATGCCCTTTATCAAAATGTCTCTCAGCCCTTTCTGGCGCTCTGACTCATCTTTCATTTCTGCAAGGCAAATCTCAACCGCCTTTGCGAATCCAACAATTGCAGCAACATTGACTGTGGAGGACCTCAAACCAAACTCATGCCCTCCCCCATGCAGAATCGGCTCTATTTCAGTGCCTTCTCTCACATAAAGAAGCGCTGCGCCCTTTGGCCCGTACATTTTGTGGGAAGATGCTGTAAGCAAATCAATGTGCATATCATTCACATTTATGGGAATCTTTCCAAATGTCTGGGCTGCATCTGTGTGGAAATAAACCCCTTTTTCCCTGCATATCTTTCCAATCTCTGAAATCGGCTCTATTGTTCCAATCTCATTATTGGCGTGCATCACTGAAACCAGGATTGTATTTTTCTTTATTGCTTTTTTGACATCTTCTGGATTTACCATGCCATACTTATCGACAGGCAGCATTGTTATTTCAAAGCCCTGGCTTTCAAGCCATTTTGCGCTGTTAAGCACGCAGTCATGCTCTATTGAGGATATTATTATGTGATTTCCTCTTTCCTTGTTCGCAAATGCGATTCCCTTTAAAGCCAGATTGTTGCTCTCTGTGGCTGATGCAGTAAATATTATCTCTTTTTGCTTTGCGCCCAGCGCATTTGCAATTGTGGCTCTGCTGCTCTCAAGCGCCTCATAGGCTTCCCTGCCAAAGCTGTGCAGTGAAGAGGAATTTCCGAACTTTTCAGTGAGATAGGGAAGCGTTGCTTTCTCTACTCTGGGATCAACAGGAGTAGTAGCAGCATAATCCATGTATGTTCTTTTGAAACTCACACTGCTGGAGTTCCTGTTTGATTTTTTTTCTGAATTTTTCATTTGCATACCTCCTCGCAGACTTTGCAGCCCTTTGGCTTTTTATCATCAATCTTGTGAAATTTGCAGAGCAGCATTCTGCTTCTGAACATATAGCATAAAGCACAGATCTGTTGAATAACCACATATTCTTTTTTTGACGTTGCAATCTCCTTGGCGGCTTTTCTTATTTCATTTTTAAGTTCTTTGCTGAATTTCATGTCACTTCCGCGCTTATTTTTAAAATACTGGGAAACAGCCGCCTCTGTTATTCCAAGCTTCTCTGCAGCCATTCTCTGGTTCAGGTGCATATCCTCAACCATGCTTCTGGCAATCTCTTTTCGGAATGCTGGCAAGGCGTGCCATACCACCAATTCGCAAGGAACCTTCATTTTAGAATACTTAACAATTGTTAAATTATATAAATCTTTCGGAATTTCTGATAAAAGTATAGAGTGCTAGGGCTGTTTTTTGCATATCTGCAAATAAGGCAGCACCTTTCCCGAATCAGGTTCATACACATAAAAGTCAGCCGGCTCTCCTGATTTTGTGTAGCCGGAAAATGAGCAAAGCGAGAACGGGGCTGAGATTATCAGGTGGAAGAGCCCGTTTCCTGAAAAAAATCTCAGGTCTGCAGAGGAGGGCCTTCCAGAGGGGCCGGGGTGGCTGTGCACGCTCCCGATTGCCTCTGGCAAAGGGAAGAATACGCTTCTGATAAGCGCTGAATTGCTGTCAGAGGCATAGTGCTGGTAGATTATCGCCTCAATGTAAAGCACTCTGTTCTTCACACTGCCTGAGAGAAGCGCCACAAACTCTTTGGAAACATTTGCCTTTGCAAAGTCAACTGCGTTTTCAAGCACTGGCTTGTGGATTATGACCTTGTCAAAATCATACCTGTCAAGCCCAAGCATCTTTGAAACGGCATTTTCTATCTTTGAGTCAGCCATGGGGCGTCTATTGCTGTCCATATTAAAAATCTTATGAATAATGTGCATTTCATTAAAAAGTTTTAAAAAGTCCCCTGAAAACATTAAGCGCAATGGCAAGGCATTACATATTTTCAAGCTGCATCGGGAGCTTTGCATTTAGCCCTGAGTTCGCTGTTGAGGAATTCCTGCCTGCTGTGAACTGCAGGAAGAATTCAGAATTGATATTAGAGGGCTCTGCAACTGATGAGGACAAAAAGCTTTACAAAAGGTTTCCCGGCTCAGTGATAGTCAGGGCAGCTGGAAAGGTAAATGAATTTGAGTCAAGCTCTGAAAAAGTTCTTGTTACGGGCTCACTTTCTGCGATAAAGGACAAAAAATATATGAACCTGTTCAGGAATGCGGACATAGCAATTGCTAAGAAGGCGCTTTCAGAAATAATTTCTCCAGACCTGCTTATAATACAGGCGGTAAATGCCATTACAGAACTATCAAAATCAGCCAATCTTCTCTCAAAGCGGCTGCGCGAGTGGTATGAGCTTTACAACCCCGAGATTTCAAGGAAAATCGAAGACCATTATGCCTTCGCAAGGATTGTCTCTGAAAAAACAAAAACAGAAATCCTTGCTGAGCTCGGAATAAACAAGGAAGATTCAATGGGCGGAAATATTTCAGCTGAAGAAACTGAGTCAATAATTTCTTTATCAAAAGAGATATGCAATTTATTTTCTGAAATTGAAAGGCAGGGGCAGTTCCTTGATTCTGCCATGAGAAAGTGCTGCCCGAAGCTTACTGAAGCGGTTGGGTATATGATAGGCGGAAAGCTTGTGTATCTTGCAGGCGGATTAAAGAATCTTGCTGAAATGCCTTCTTCAAAAGTCCAGGTGCTGGGGGCAGAAAAAGCGCTTTTCAGGCACTTGAAAACAGGGGCAAAGCCCCCAAAATACGGCGTGATATCCCAGCACCAGGAGATTGCTGCTGCTGGAAAGGATGACAAGGGAAAGGCGGCAAGGAAGATTGCGGCAAGGGCGAGCATAGCTGCAAGGATTGATTTTTTCAGAAAGGGGAAATGAAGATGCAGGTAAAAAATTCAAAGTTCTATGAGGTTTTTGAGACAGAAGGAAGAACCAGGAAAATTCTTACAAAAAATCTTGTTCCTGGAAAGAGCGTTTACGGAGAGCATCTTGTTAGTTCAGGCAATTTTGAATATAGGGAATGGGACCCTACAAGGAGCAAGCTTTGTGCATTCATAATGAAAGGCGCTGACCAAATTTGCTTAAAGCCGAATGATATTGTGCTTTATCTTGGGGCTGCATCTGGGACAACAGCCAGCCATGTTTCTGACATTGTTGGAAAAGACGGATTTGTTTTTGCAGTTGATTTTGCCCAGAGAGTTGTAAGAGATTTGATTTTCCTCTCAGAAGCAAGGCCCAACATTGCGCCTATACTCGCAGACGCCAATCATCCTGAATCATACGCTTATCTCGTCACAGGAGTTGATTTTCTCTACCAGGATATCGCGCAGCCGAACCAGGCTGAGATATTCCTGAAGAACATTGATATTTTCCTTAAGCATGGCGGGTTTGCAATGCTTGCGCTGAAGGCGAGAAGCGTAGATGTGACCAGGAAGCCGAAAGAGATATTTGAGATAGTGAGAAGGCAGCTTTCCGAGAGATTGACAGTAATTGATGCGAGGGAGCTTGGCCCCTTTGAAAGGGACCACTGCATGTTCCTCTGCAAGAAAAAATGAGTTGTCTAAAACTTTGCGGGGTGGTGAGATGATATTCGGGCTGGCCATTATTGTGATTGCAATACTTGCTGCGGCAATAATCCTTTCAATCTTTCTCAAGGTTGCAAGAATTTTTGTTGGGATAATCTTTGCTGCTGCAACCCTCATTATTGTCGGGCTTTTGGTGTCTGGCTTTTTTGTCCTGAGGGATTTCCAGGATTTTACCGCGCATTCAGCCGACTCCCAATATTATCTGAGGCAGGGCGATAATATCGTTGCGGGCTTCACGCAGCCCAATGAAACAGGCGCCTTCTCGCTGATGGGGGCAGCAGAGCTTAATAATGCCACTGCCTCATTTGCAAAAAAGGACTATCCTGCCCTAAAGGGAAGCCATTATAAATTATTCATAGTTGATTATTCCAAGCTAAAAAGCGGCAATGCTGGAAATGTGAGCGTTGAATTTGCTGGCAAGAACTTTTCAGGGGAATTTGCAGTCGGGCTTCTCGGCTCTGAAGAGCCAAAGGCATACCTTTTCAAGTTGTTCTCCAAGCCTGAAATCGCTTTGATTGATGCAAATTTTCTGGACAGCTCTGAGATGAAATCCCAGTTCTTTATGTCATATCTCTCCTCTGCAATGAAGGCAGACCCGCTGTTCATGATAAAGGGCATCAGCAGCGGCAGCATCAAGGTCTATCCTGAAACTCCTATGTTCTTTGCAATAAGAATAATGCCCATATCTCTGGCAAAGGGTTTTGTTTCAGAAGCTTTAAAAAAGGGCAGCTCAACTCTGAGCAAGGTGGTTTGAATGAAAGTTACAAAAGAGGTTACACAAGATACTCTGCTTGCAGATGTCCTGAAAATTCCGGGAGCAGAAGAGATTCTTCACAAATACAATCTGCCCTGCATGGGCTGCCCAATGATGGGCTTTGAAATTGGCATGCTGAAGATTGGCGACACTGCAAGGGCCTACGGAATTGACGACAAAAAGCTTATTGAGGACTTAAACAAGCTCGCCGGGAAACCTGCAAAAAAGAAGAAGTGAGCACTGGACTTTTCTTGGGAACCTTTTTAAACCTCTGATTTCTACTTTTTCCCATGGCAAGGAAGGCAAGGAAGAAAAAAAAATCTGAATTCTCTGAAGAGCCGGAAGGGCTTGAGAGGGTTGAGAGGATAGAGTGCAGGACAGACGAGCCCTCAATTGACATCATTCTGGATACTTTGAAGAAGGGAAAGCAGGCGCTGGTTTTTGTCAATACAAAGCCGAGGGCTGAAAAGGCAGCAGAGGAAATCTCAAAGGCAGTTGCCCTGAAAGGGGATGAAAAGCCCTACTTTGAAGGCATCTCAAAGTCAGCGCTCTCTGCTCTTGAGAGGCCCACGAAGCAGTGCGAGCGCCTGGCGCTCTGCCTGAAAAAGGGAGTTGCATTCCACCATGCCGGGCTGGCGCAGAAGCAGCGCGAACTGATTGAGAATTCTTTCAGGGAGGGAAAATTGAAGGTTATATGCTGCACCCCAACCCTTGCATACGGACTGGATTTGCCTGCATTCAGGGTGATTGTAAAGGACCTGAAAAGATTCGGGAGCAGGGGAATGGACTGGATTCCTGTGCTTGAAATCCAGCAGATGTTCGGAAGGGCTGGAAGGCCGTCTTATGACAAGGAAGGCGAGGCAATATGCATCGCAAAGGATATTATTGATGGCAAGGAGATAAGAAGCAGGTTCATATCGGGAAAGCCAGAAGAGATTTACTCAAAGCTGGCTGTTGAGCCGGTGCTGAGAACCTATCTTCTGAGCTTAATCTCTGCTGGATTTGTAGACAGCAGGGAGTCAATATTCTCATTTTTCAGGAAGACCTTCTGGGCGCACCAGTTCCAGAGCATGGAGTCCCTGTATGCGATAATTGAAAATATGCTCTCTGCGCTTGCAGAATGGCGCTTTGTCTCTCTTCCTGAAAGCATAGAGCACACTGAGCAGAATGATTTTGTCTCTGCAGATGAGATTGGAAAAAACAGCTCTGGAATAATTAGGGCCACTCCAGTGGGAAAAAGGGTTGCCGAGCTCTACCTTGACCCCCTGACTGCTCACCACCTGATTGAGTGCCTCAATGAATCGGGAAAAAAAGCCCATTCAGGCTTTTCATATCTCCAGATGATAAGCGACACGCTGGAAATGTATCCCCTGCTTAATGTTAAGACAAAGGAATATGAGGATGTTGAGGATTTTCTCCTTGAGAACAGGGAGTTTCTCCTGGAAAAGGAGCCCGATGCATACGACCTTGAATATGAGGATTTCCTGAAATCAATCAAGACAGCAATGCTTTTCTCTGACTGGACTGATGAGAAAGATGAGGATTTTTTATTGGATAAGTATAATGTCAGACCGGGCGAGCTTTCTGTAAAGAGGAGGATTGCCGACTGGCTGCTATACTCAAGTGAGGAGCTTTGCGAGCTTCTGGGAATGAGAAAGACCAGGCCTGAGCTTGAGAAGCTGAGGATATGCATTGATTATGGCGCTAAAGAGGAACTCCTGCCGCTGCTCAGGCTGAAGGGAATAGGAAGGATAAGGGCAAGAATCCTTTACAACAACAGGATAAGGGACCTGGGCGATGTGAAAAAGGCCGAGCTTTCAACTCTCTCCCAGCTTATAGGAAAGACCCTCGCCCTTGACATAAAATCCCAGCTCGGCGAAGAGCTTTCAGAAGAAAAAGTAAAAGTCAGGGAGAACAAGAGGAAAGGTCAGATTAATCTGGAAGATTTTTCCGGCTGATGCTTCTCCTTTCTTTTTTCAGCCCTTTCTCCCCTAAACCGCTCAAAGTCGTTCCTGAATTTCGGCTTTTCCGCCTTTGGCTTCCACGGTTCAATTTTTCTTATCCCGATAATATCCCTCCTGACATATTTCACAGGGTTTGGCCTTATCCTTTTCTGAAGGGAAATTCTCTGCTCCCTGTTCCTGACGCTCTTTTCATAATTTTCCTTAAGAATTTTCTTCAGCCCGCTTATCTCCTCAAATGAGAGCTCCCTGTATTTTCCAGGCAGCATGTGCTCCATCAATATGCTGCCTATCCTTATCCTGGCCAGGCTAAGGACTTTGTAGCCCAGGGCAGTGAACATCCTCTTTATCTGCGCCTTCCTTCCCTCATGCATTGTTATGTCAAGACGCATCCTGCTGTCGAGAATTTCAACCTTGGCAGGCCAGCTCATTCCGTCCTCGAGCATCACGCCGTGCCTGAGCTGCTCAATGTCCTTTTCAGAAATGCTCTTGTCAATCTCTATGATGTATTCCTTCTCAGTTTCATATCTCGGATGGGTTATCAGCTCTGTAATTGCGCCGTCATTTGTGAGAAAAACCAATCCCTCTGAATCATAGTCAAGCCGCCCTGCCGGATACACCCTTTCCTTCAGCTTGAAATAGTCAGATATGCTTTTTCCCTCCTTCAGGCGTTCCATGCTGCAGATGACACTTTTAGGCTTGTTGAATATGATATAAACTTTTTTTTCAGGGACAATCCTTTTCCCGTTTACCTCAATCTTATCTGTCTCAGAGTCTGCCTTATCCCCAAGCACTGCTTTCCTGCTATTTACAAGCACTCTCCCATCCATGATAATGCCCTCTGCCTTTCTTCTGGACATCAGCCCGGCGTTAGCTATTATCTTCTGTATTCGCTCCATGGATATTTTAATTTTGGAAAGTTTATATAAAGGTTTGCCTGCGGTGGGCTCTGTCCTAAATCTTCGCTTAATTGCGCTTGCAGAATTTGGAGAGGGGGCAGCCCTGACATTTGGGCTTTTTGGTGCAGTGCCTTTTTGCATGCTCAACTATCAGGGCGTGGAACTCCTGGCAGAGTTTTGCGTCCTTCCTGAGATTTTTCTCAAAGAATTTCCTTATATTTTCATATTCCTCCTTTTCTTTGACAAGCCCGAGGCGCGAGAATATCCTTCTTGTATAAGCATCAACAACAAATATGGGCATGCCGCAGGCATACAACAGCATTGAATCAGCTGTCTCTTTTCCTATCCCCCACACAGAGAGCAGCTCCTGCCTCGAAGGAGTCCTTCCACTTAACGAGATGTAAAACCTTGAGAATTCCAGAAGCTTTTTCGCCTTCTGGTTGAAGTAGCCGCAGGGCCTTATTGCAGAGAGGAGCTTTTCCTTTTTCAGCGACAATATTTTTTCAGGAGAGAGTGCACCAATTCTTTTCAGATTGATTAGCGCCTTCTGAACATTTGACCAGGCAGTGTTTTGCGTCAGTATTGCTCCAAGGCAGATTTCAAACTGTTCCTCCTTGTTTCTGGGGGCTCCAGCATGATATTCGCAGAGAAGCGTCTTATTGCTTATGACTGGCCACCAGCCCTGGCAGCCGTATTCAGCAAGCATTGTCCTGTATATATGCACAAGTTTTTCTTTGTCTCCCATCGTCAGTGCACTACATCATATTTATTTAAATGATTTTCTCTGCCAAGAAGGTTAATTTTTTATATAAACCTGCATTTTTCAGCATCATGAGGATACTTATCTTAACTATGTTCAAGGAGGGGCTCGGCGGTGGCGCTGGAAGGGTGCCCTTTGATATGGCGAGGGCGCTTTCGCGCAAAAACGATGTGGCGCTAATCTGTCCCGGAGATAGGACGGGAATCCTCTCAAGGGAGGGGCGCCTCACGATATTCTCCATAAAGGCGAACATACGCGGGAATCTCTCTGCAGTAAAATGGAGCAAAAAAACTCTCTCAAGGTTCAATTCATTCATAAAAAATTTCAATCCTGATGTAATTCATGCGAATGATTTCATTGACATAGACATCTATGGCATGCTTTATGCAATAGAGCATGACATCCCATTCTTCTACACAGGGCACGTGCTTCCTTCAAAATGCCTCGAATTTTCCATGCCCAACATACTTGCGCCTGCGTCAAGATGGCTTGAAAGGACTACTCTGAAGCGCTACCTGACTGAATTTTTCAGGCACTGCGACGGGATAGTTGCGCTCAACAGGCATTCATACATGGACCATGCCAGGTTCTGTGACAGGAAAAAAGTTTACATAATTCCCAATGGCAAGGACATCAAAAGGTATGAAAAGATACCAATAGCCCGGCTTAAGGGCAGGAAGACCCTGCTTTTTATCGGCTTCCTGAGCGACAGGAAGAACCAGGCATTCCTTGTCGAGGCAATGAGATACCTTCCAAGGGAATACAAGCTGGTGCTTATCGGCTCAGAGCTTCATCTTGGCTATCTGAGAAAGTTGAAGCGCATGTGCTCTGAATATGGGCTTGAGAATGTGGAGTTCACCGGGGAGGTTGAGTACAGGAAAATTCCCTCCTGCATAGCCACGTCGCATCTTTTTGTATCTGCATCGCTGATGGAAGTCCAGAGCCTGGTTGTGCTTGAGGCAATGGCCTCCGGAAGGGCTGTTGTCGGCTTGAAAAATGAGACAATCTCAGAACTGATTGACGGAAAGAATGGCATTGCCCTTTCCAGGAATACCAGCCCAAGAAGGTTTGCCGGTGCTGTGAGAAAGGTTCTGGAGCAGAATGAAGATTCCTATCGCAGAATGTGCATAAGGGCGAGGGAATCTGTGCGGAATTTTGACTGGGATGTTGTTGAGAAGAAGCTTAAGAAGATGTATGCAGAGAGCGCCAGGAACTACAAGCATGAGGAAGCAGGGGAGCTGATGGAATTTTACAAGAAAGTCAATCTTTCCTTTTCAGCAATTGTCAACAGCGTGCTCTCGCTGGAGAAGAGCGCAATGGTGCAGATTGCGCATGCGAAAAGAAACAGGTATTTGCTCAGGATAAGAAAAGCCATTTCACAGAAATATAGATAAAAACTTTTATATACCCTGAAATTCTGCTAGTGGTTGGAAAAAGAGTTTTGAAAAAATGAAGCTTTACAGCTATTCTAGGCTTGAGACATTTGAGCAGTGCCATCTGAAGTTCAAGTTCGCCTACATAGACAAGATAGAGACCGAGGTTGAGGAGTCAGTGGAGGCATTCCTCGGCTCGAGGGTGCACGAGGCGCTTGATAAGCTCTACCGCGACCTTATGTTTGAGAAGCTTGACTCGCTTCAGGAGCTGTTGGATTTCTATAATTCTGAGTGGGAGAAGAACTGGAATGAGGGCATACTGATTGTCAGGGCCGGGAAGGGCTACAGCCAGGAAAACTATAGGAAGATGGGCGAGCGCTTCATCTCTGATTATTACAGGCATTATCACCCTTTTAACCAGTCAAGGACAATTGCCCTTGAGACAAAGGAGCACATAAACCTTGACGACGGCAAGGAATACCACATCCACATAAGGATAGACCGCCTCTCAATGTCTCCTGAAGGCGCCTATGAGATACATGACTACAAGACAAGCAGCTCAATCAAGACCCAGGAGGAGGCTGACTGCGATAGGCAGCTCGCAATATATGCCTACGGCATAAAGAAGATGTTTCCCGATGCCAAGAAAATCTCCCTTGTCTGGCACTATCTTGCTTTTGACAGGGAGATACATTCCGAGAGGACAGACGAGCAGCTTGAGGACCTCAGGAAGGATGTCCTGGAGCTGATACATGAGGTTGAGGCGTGCAGGGAATTCCCCCCTAAAATGTCAGCGCTCTGCAGCTGGTGCGAGTTCAGGCCTGTCTGCCCGAATTTCAAGCATCTCTACGAGCTTGAGAAAAAGCCAGCGGAAGAATACAAGGATGACAACGGCGTAAAGCTTGCCAATGAATATGCAGAGGTCTCTGAAAATGTCAAGGAGCTCTCTGAAAAGGCAGATGAGCTGAAGGCAAGGCTCAAGGATTTCGCGGCAAGAAATAATGTTAACATAGTTTACGGCTCTGATGTCAAGGTCTTTGTCAAGAGCTACCCGCGCCTTTCATTTCCGAAGAGGGAGGATGAAAGGAGGGCTGACTTCATAAACACAATAAAGGCGCTCGGGCTGTGGGACAGGCTTGCAGAACCAAACACTTTTGAACTCTCCAAGCTCATTGAGTCCGGAAAGCTTCATCCTGAGATACAAAAGATGCTGGAGAATTATGCTGAAAAGGGCGAGACAATCTATGTCCGCTTGATGAAAAAATAAATTTAGGATTAAAAGAGGGGGATAGATGAAAGATGAAAATGGTGGCTCATATGAAGAGCCAAAAAACATAAGGAAGGGTGACCTGGTAAAGGTCGACTACACAGAATCCCTTATGGACGGCACAATCATTGACACATCCGTCGGCTTCATGGCTGACCACTGCGGAATCCTTGATGACGAGCGCGAGTACAAGCCCCTTGAATTCATAGTCGGCTCAGGCAGCACAATTCCGGGGCTTGAGGAGGCGCTGATAGGAATGTCTGTGGGAGAGACAAGGACCTTTGCAATACCTGCGAGGAATGCATTCGGCGAGCGCGATAATTCCAAGGTGAAGGAGGTTCCGAAGGAGCTCGCAGGCAGGAAAAATTTTATTGCAGGCGAGCATCTCGTCATAACAGACGGCAAGAGCGCCATAAGCTGCCATGTAGATGAGGTAAGGGAAAATTCAGTCATTCTTGACACGAACCACCCCCTGGCAGGGAGGGATATTGTGATGAACATCAAGGTTCTGGCGATAAACGGAAAGCCGAATGGCGAGGAGAAGGGCAGCAGGAAACAAAAAGAATCTGATTCAAAAACTTTATAAATGGGCCCCCTTTCCTGGCGATTATGCCTTATTTTAAAGATAAAACGCGTGCAGCGAAAAAGCGTGTAGTGAACAGTGAAAATCCTGAAGAGGAGTTCCACCACCTCAAGCTTCCAAGGGAAAAGGAGACATTCGGAATAGTCGAGCAGCGCCTCGGCGCCTCAAGGATAAGGGTGAGGTGCCTTGACGGCAAGACAAGGGTGTGCAGGATTCCCGGAAGGCTCAAGCGAAAGCTCTGGGTAAGGGAAGGAGACACTGTTGTTGTCAAGCCGTGGGAGTTCGGCGGCGACGAGAAGGGCGACATAATATTTAAGTATAGGCGCACGCAGGTCAACTACCTGAAGAGGCAGGGCTACCTCAAGGACCTTGCGGATTTTGAAGAATTCTAATTACTCCTTCTTAGAAGAATTATTGCAAGCCCTATTGCTCCTATTGTTATGCATGAATCGGCAATGTTGAATACTGGCCAGATGCCCAAGTCTATGAAGTCAACCACAAAGCCGTAGACAATCCTGTCATAGAGATTGCCCAGGATGCCTCCTGCAATAAGCCCCACAAAAATGGAGAGGCAGCGGTCTTTTGAAATCTTTTCTGAGAAAAATAATATCGCGCCCAGGGCAATTACAGATGCCCAGATTAGCAGAATATTCCTGCCGGGAAGCATGCTGAATGCAGCCCCTGAGTTTCCCGTAAGGTTGAAATAAACAAATCTTCCAATTAATGGGAAGGAGGTGCCTAAGAAGAAATTCCTGAGCAGAATGTGCTTCACAATCCTGTCAAGGAATAGTGACAAGGCAAGGGCTATTGAGAATATGCAGAAAAAATTCCTGCCTGTTGCCTTCTTCGATTTCTTTGCAGTCCTTTTTTTGGCCAATTTACCAGCTTCTCTCCTTCATCCTCATCTCAATGTTTGAGATTCTCTGGCTGAGGTTCTGTATCAACATCTGTATGGAGTCAAGCTTCGCCGAGATTACTTCCATATTCTTCTGCAACATGTACAGCTGACTGTCCATTCCTCCATACTGCTGCTGGCTTCCATACGGGTATGCTGCCTGCTGCTGGAATGCCGATGGCTGGGGGACTCCCTGCTGGAATCCCGCTGACGTGTCCTGCGAGGGATACTGCCCAGGGTAGCCATACTGCTGTGAAGCAGAAGAATTCTCGTTCGGAAGCCCCAGGTTCATCTTTGAAAGCCCAAGGGGGTCTTCTGCCTTCTTTTTCCTGAAAGAAAATAATCCCATATTATCGCCTCTTTTTTATTTCTTTTACTTCTTCTTTATCTTCTTTATTTTGCCTGCAATCTTTTCAATGAGATGCCTGCTGTGATGTGACAGGGATGAGCCGGCTTTCCTGCCCTTTCTTATTGCCTTTCCGGCAACGTCAAAATCCCAGAGCACTCCCGGCATGTCCTTCATCCTGTTTCCCCACTTCTCAAAGAAGCATAGTGTCTCTATGGAATACCGGCTTGGGCTGTCAGGGCTCTCGTCAGGATGCCCTATCGGGACAATTGCCTCTATTCTCGTGCTGTCCGGGTTTTCCAGCACCCTCTGGACTGCGTTCTCGTCAAACGCGCCTATCCAGCAGGCGCCTAATCCAAGCGAATAGGCTGCAAGCAGCATGTTCTCAACAGCTGCTGCGCAGTTTTGTATGGCATAAAGGCGCTCCCCCCTTATGCCGTAGAACTTCCTCATCTTGTCCATGTCCGAGCACACAGCTATGAGAACAGGCGCCTTCCCCATCCAGTACTGCTGGGCAGATGCCTCTGCTATGGCCTTCCTCTTTGCCTCGTCTGTCACTATTATTAGCCGCCAGTTCTGCAGGTTTCCTGAGGATGGGGCGCTCATGCCGGCCTCTATAATTCTCACTACATCTCCCCAGGCAACGGGCTCGTCAGTGAATTTCCTTATGCTTCTCCTTTCAATCATCGCCTCGAAAAGATCCATGGATGGGCAGAAACTTTCCCGCTTAATAAATTTAACTGAAAAGCAAATGGCAGAAAAGGGAGTCCTGCCCATTTTTATTGTCGAGCCAGAAATATTTTAATAATTTAAATTACTTTTATAATGAAAATATTTTAATGTAAAAGTATAAAACTTCTTAGGTAACTGAAATATTTTTATTCTTTAATAATAAAGATAAGTTAGGAAATCGTTATATTAAACAATAGCAAAATATTTAAATAAGAAAGATTATGTAAATCACATAAATAATAAAAAAATCATAGCAGCGTCGTGAAGAATGAAGAAGGTCAACATCGGCTTGAAGGACGAAATCCACTCTCAGGCGAAGATAATTTCTGTGCTCAAGAAAACGACGCTGCAGGAGTACCTTCAGGAAGCGATTGAGGCCGCGGTCAGGAAAGACCATGCTCTCCTGGGAAAGATAAGAGGTGAGAAGGAAGAGAGCGCTTAGTTTTCATGCTCAAGGGGCTGTGCGTGTAGGTATTGAAGTTGATACTTCTATAACTGATGTTGACACCCCCAATCTCGACATCAAATACCTAGCAAATCAGCCCCTTGCCCCCTTTTCTGGTGCAGAATCATAATTTAGAAAAAGTTATAAACCCCCTGAGATAATGTGCCTGCAGTGGGGTATTAATCATGGAAGATTTCAGCGGGCTTGATTCTGTAGTGAAAAAGTTTTACAACGACGAGAAATGTGCTGCTCTCAGGGAGGAATTCTCGAAGAACAAGCATGTGATAGGCATAGCAGGAAACATCGGCGTGGGCAAGTCCACGCTTGCAAACATTCTTGGCGGGCTGCTCAACTGCCCTGTCTACAAGGAGCTGGACAAGAAAAATCCCTACCTTGATAAGTTCTACAAGAATCCCAAAGAGTGGGCATACAAGAGCCAGATTTTCTTCCTTGAGGCAAAATCCGAGAAGATGAATGAGATAACAGGCGGGAGCTCCTCTGCGATAGTGGATAGGACAATCTATGAGGATATTGGGGTTTTTGCCCGCGCCCAAAAGGAGTTCGGCTACATGAGCAAAGAGGAATGGGCTGATTATGAAAGGCGGAGCAGAGAGATTACAGAAAACCTTCCCTATCCTGATATGATATTATATCTCAGGGGGAATCCGAATCCCACTCTCATGGAAAGGATAAATGAGAGGAAAAGGCCTGAGGAGATGAACGGCTCTACCCTTGATGTTGAATACCTTCACCTCCTGAACGGGTTTTACGAGCTTATGGTATATTCGCTGAGAAAAGAAGGAAAGACAAAGATTGGAGTTATAGAAACGGACTATTCAAAGCAGGAGATACTGTCTCATTGTGAGAAGAATTCAGTTATAGAAAAAGTCACTGGCAATGCAATAGACCGCCTCTACAAATTCTTATGCGCAAAAGAGTAATGCCGGCATAGAAAACCTTTTAATAAAAGCGCTTTTCCCTTGTCAGGGGAATTGAGATGGCATTGACAAAAGAGGAGATTGAGGAGATAAGGGCATATCTTGACAAGTCCGAGAGGCCCATCTACTTCTTTGACGACGATCCTGACGGGCTCTGCTCCTTCCTGCTTTTCTACCGGGCTAACGGGAGGGGCAAAGGCGTGATTGTAAAGTCGAGCCCTGAGGTCAAGGAGGAGTATGCCGCAAAGGTTAATGAGTATGACTCTGACATGGTTTTCGTGCTTGACAAGCCGTTATTAAGCCCTGATTTTGTGGAGAACTGCAACAAGCCTATTGTCTGGCTGGACCACCACGCCCCTGCAGGCATTCCAGGAGTCAAGTATTACAATCCGCGGCTGAATGATATCCGCGACAGCAGGCCAACCTCCTTCTGGTGCTACAAGATAATTGAAGAGGATTTGTGGATGGCAATGGTGGGCATGATTGGGGACTGGTTCATAGATGAGCGGCTTGCAGAGAAATTCTCGGAAGAATACCCTGATCTGCTGCCTAAAAAGCTGAGCGACCCTGCAGAGATACTCTTCAATACAAAGCTTGGCGAGCTGAGCAGGATTTTCTCGTTCGCCCTTAAGGGCAGGACAAGCGAAGTTATGAAGTGCATAAAGATACTCACAAGGATAAAGAGCCCTTATGAGATACTCAATCAGGAGAGCCCGGCAGGCAATTTTATCTACAAAAGATATTTCTCTGTCAAGGATGAGTATGACTCGCTGATAAATGACATTCTCAAGAAGCACTCAAAGGACAATCCTATAGTTTACCTCTACCCAAGCAAGAAGATGAGCTTCACAGGGGAGCTGAGCAACGAGTTGCTTTACAGGTTCCCTGACCGCATCAACATAATAGGCAGGGAGAAGAACGGCTATGTGAAGTGCAGCCTCCGCTCATCCAGGGGCAACCTTCCAGAGCAGATAAAAAAGGCGCTCGTGGGGCTTGACGGCTATGGGGGCGGGCACGAGAATGCCTGCGGGCTTTGTGTCAGGGAGAGGGAGTTTGACACCTTCCTTGAGCGCCTGAAAAAAGAAACAGGAATCAGGAATTGATTCTTCTGTTTTTTAGGTAAGGAATCAGCCCGAGGCAGCCTATTGCTGCTGAGAGCATGAACCCTGCAACTGGATTGGCATGCTTTTCCTTTCCACAGCCAACACCAGGAAGTATATGGGCTGCCACAAACAGAGAGGGGGTTATTTCTCCCTGCGATTCGGGGCTTATCTCAATCTCTGCATTGGAATCTGCGCATGATTTTTTTGCAGTGGCGTTTACAACTGCCCTCGCTTTTGCAGGTATCAGGACATTTTCCTGCGAAAATGAGACAGCTCCAGAGTTTTCTTTTATGAAAAAATTCATTTCCCTGCCTTCAATGTTGAATATTGTTAACTGCATCGGACTGCCCCCTGCTGTGAGCGAGAGCGCATCAGGGGAAACCGCCACTGAAACTGCAAATGCTTTGGTTGCAGCAAGAAGCGAAATTAAAGCTGCAATGAAAAAAATGAAGTGCTTTATCCTGCTCACCTGCCCCTTGCAGTTATCATTATTGTGCCGCTGTAGTTTCCCTTAATTGAGCCGGCGGGAATGGTTAGCCGGAGCGTAAGAGGGGCTTTTTCTTCAGGGAAAAGCATCGGCCCTTCTTTCGGCTCCTGCGAGAGCGCCTGCAGCCCTTCAGGTATTTCTGAGAATGCAAACCCTGCAATTTCCGGGCCCAATGAGCTGTTTGCCCCTGAAAACCCGCCTGAGAATATGCTTGTTGAAATGTTCCTGTTGCCTATGTTTGAGAGAGTCGGCTTCCCTTCTGTTGCAGTGTCATAATCTCCTATTATCTCAAATGAGGAGCCGGCGGGCAGCTGCGGCAGCAGGATTTTGGGAGAATCAACTGACAGGGCTATGAGGGGCTCATACTCAAAAGTTATGCTTGCCTCTTCAGAGGATGAGCATGCCCTTGCATATGCTGTGTAATTGCCAGGCGCATCATGGTAATGCATTGAGAAGTTTGATATTATGCTTCCATTTTCAAGGTAAAATGAGAAATTCCTTTCAATGCTGCCTGACTGGATTCTTCCGCAGAATGATGTGTTCTTGCTTGAATTTATCCTTATGAGCAATGCCTTTTCCCCGCCTGGAACTGGTATCACCTGTATTCCCGGCTTGCTGGGATTCTCGTCTGCAAGCTCAAGTGAAATTATTGCGGGCTGTTTGTCCACTGAAAATGAGAGTTCGATGCTTCCCGCAGGCGTCTGCTCTTCAGAAGCGCTCATGCTGTTCTGCGGCTCAGGATTCTCCCTGATTATGAAATCTGCGCTGTTGTCGCCAGTGTCAATATAGTTGCCTGAATATGGCATTAGCTTTCCCGGCTTTCTCTCAAAGCTCTGCCCCTGCTTCGGATTTGTGAGGGGAGTGCCTTCATAGAATCCTGCGCTTATGTTTGCCGGATTTCCCCAGCCCACTGCGTCGAGGGTTTCATTGCCTTTCATAAGCGCGACTCCTGCGTCAGAGTTTGAGATTATCATCGCTTCCTCATAATCTGCATTTGGCCAGGAAGAATTATCTTTTAGTGAAGACCATCCAGAATCAGCTATCAGGTAGAAGCCGTATGCAGGAATCACAGAGCCGTTGGGCATTGTCGCATCGTGGCTTGAGGACTCTGTTGCAATGTAAAGCCCGCTTATGTCAACTGGAAAGCCCTCTGTGTTGTAGAGCTCCACTGCCTCCCCGCCGCTGTCTGTGCCAATTGGGTCTGCTATGACTTCGCTTATCAGGACTTTTGCAGTTGCGGCAGATGAAATCAGAAGTGCTGCCAGCAGCAAAAATAAAATTGTTTTCATTTTATCACCTTTTATAGCAGGATTCATGAAAAAATCTCTTTATAACATTTGCCAGAAAAAAACAGAGATTTTTCCGTATAAATCGGAAAAATAATTAAATGCGATATGAATAACACCTCTCATGAAAGAAGCTTTGTTCTACAAAAAGATTTTTGGAAAAAAGGTTTCATGTGAACTCTGCCCCAGGCACTGCATAATCTTGGACGGCAAGTTCGGCTTCTGCAGGGCGAGGAAGAACATCGGGGGAAAGCTTTTCTCGATGGTTTATGGAAAGCCCGCTTCAGTCCATGTCGACCCGATAGAGAAGAAGCCCCTCTTTCATTTCCTGCCCGGCTCAAGCTCGCTCTCGCTGGGCACAACCGGATGCAACTTTGCCTGCGACAACTGCCAGAACTATGAGATTTCGCAGGCGGAATTCTCTGATTACAATGAAGAAGAAATCCCCGCTGAAAAGATAGTTGCGCTTGCGAAAGAGAACATGTGCAAAAGCATCTCATTCACCTACAACGAGCCCACCATATTTTTTGAGTACATGCTGGACATTGCAAAGCTTGCAAGGAAAGAAAAAATAAAAAATGTAATTGTGAGCAACGGCTACATTGAGAAAAAGCCGCTTTCTGCGCTTTCAAAATACATTGACGCTGCAAACATAGATTTGAAGGGGGACGCTGGCTTTTATAAGAGAGTGTGCAAGGCAGAGGAAGCGCCGGTTCTGGAAACATTAAAGGCATTGAAAAAGGCAGGGGTCTGGCTTGAGCTGACAAATCTTCTCATCACTGGGATGAATGATTCAGAAAAAGATATTGAGAAGCTCTGCATCTGGATTGAAAAAAATCTTGGAAGGAGCGTTCCGCTGCACTTCTCAAGGTTCTTCCCTGTGTATAAGATGCTGGATGTTAAAGTCACCCCTGAATCCTCGCTTGAAAGGGCTTATTCAATTGCAAAGAGGCACCTTGACTTTGTCTATACAGGCAACATAATGAACGGGCATGAGGACACCTCCTGCATGAAATGCGGCAGGGCAGTTGTCAGGCGCTCCGGCTTTTTTGTCGAGGAAAACCAGATTGAGAAAGGAAAGTGCAGGTTCTGCAAAACAAAAATTCCTGGTGTCTGGGAGTAACTGCTTCCGGAGCTGCCGGAATAAATGCGCAAATTTTTTTATAAGTTTATAAAGCGGAAAAGCAATTTTCAGCCATGAAATTATGCACATTTGCTGTGCTCGCGGCATTGCTGTTCCTCACTGCAGAGCCCTGCATCGCAGCCAGGAAATCTGAAAGTCCTGCTGCGACAGGCATAACTCTTAGTTTTGGCGTGGGGGCGCAAGATCAGAATTTGATTTCAGGCAGTGCAGTGCTTTATTCTGCGCTGGGAAAGAAGCGGACTGCAGCAGCAGCGCTTGTTGCCGTCTTCGCAGTATCTCTCCTGGCTGCGCTGGCAAAAAATAGATTTCAAGAAAATAAAAAATATGAAAAATAAAATTTTCTACCGCGGGGCTTTACGCCCCGCAACGACGTTGCGTGTTAACCGAGCGTAACCAGTTATTAGAAAGCTTTTTAAAGCGTGTCGGCTTACTTTTTTTAGGGATTTTGTGACGGAAAATGCTAGGAAAACAAAGAGCAAAAGAGGAGGGCGCTGAGCCCAAAAAAGAGCTGGACAAAATGCAGGATGAAGAGGATA
>Ga0210049_1000554_pt1 | contig 31774 bp, 25 predicted proteins | sample CryGeyCG2014_300_2_FD_183964 | JGI IMG/M metagenome (GOLD analysis project Ga0210049, IMG submission 183964) | Groundwater microbial communities from aquifer - Crystal Geyser CG06_land_8/20/14_3.00 (SPAdes) (version 2) | ecosystem: Environmental > Aquatic > Deep subsurface > Groundwater | place... | reverse complement strand
AAGCGAGATTGATCTTCTCTACAACTTTTCCCACCAGGCAGCCATTGCCATCGGAAACGCTAAACTCTATGAAGATTCTTTGGCCAAAATCAAACAATTAACCGCTCTCTACGAGATTGGGAAAACTCTTTCTTCCACTTTGGACCTTGACGAGTTGTTCAAAAAGGCATTGGAACTTCTCAAAGACCGCTTCGGTTATGCGGCATGTGGCATTCTTCTTCTGGACGGGAAAAAGAATGAACTCTATATCAAGCAGATTATCGGCAGAGAGGTAGAGGAGTCCAAGAAATATAGATTCAGGGTCGGGATCGATGGGATTGTGGGATGGGTGGCCAAAACAGGAGAACTCGTTTATGTCCCGGATGTCTCGAAAGATTCCCGATATATTCCTGGGGGACCCTCCATAAAATCTGAAGCAGCCTTTCCCCTAAAGGTGAGGGATCAGGTATTTGGAGTTTTAAATATTGAGAGCGATGAACTCAATGGGTTTGACGAAGAGGACTTAAAGGTTCTTTCCTCCTTTGCAAACCAGATGAGCATTTCCATTGAGAACGCTGAACTCTTCTCCGATTTGAAACAGACACTGCAAGAATTGAGACTGGCACAAGATCAGATCGTTCAAGCTGAGAAATTGAGGGCCATGGGGGAGATGGCCAGTGGAGTGGCTCACGATTTCAATAACGTCTTGGCTGTGGTCTTGGGAAACATTCAGCTCCTTCTCTATCAATTGGATCGTCTCAACCCGGAAGAAATTCGCGAAGGCTTAAGGGTCATCGAGCGCTCCTCAAAGGATGGAGCAGAGACGGTCCGCCGGATACAGGAATTTACTGGTGTGAGAAGGGATAGGGAATTTATCTCCCTCTCTCTTAATGAGATCGTCACGGAAGTGGTGACCATCACCCAGCCGCGTTGGAAGGATCAGACACAAAAGAAAGGGATACAGGTCGAATTGACGACCCAATTGGGGGATATTCCGTTACTCATGGGGAATTCTTCTGAGTTGAGGGAGGTGCTAACCAATATTATTTTTAATGCGGTGGATGCGATGCCCCAAGGAGGCAGACTGACCATCGTCACACAACCACAAGCAGAGGATTGGGTGGAAGTAAGGATTGCCGATACAGGAATCGGAATGACAGAGGAGGTGAAAAAGAGGATTTTTGACCCATTTTTCACCACAAAGGGGGTGACAAATTCTGGATTAGGGATGAGTGTTTCCTATGGGATTATCAAACGCCATGGAGGAGAAATCCTGATCGAAAGTGAACCAGGAAAGGGAACGGCCTTTATCATTCATCTGCCGACGGGATATGGAGAAGAGGAAGCCGTTGTAAAGGAGGTCACCCCCATCAAGGAGGCACGGCAAGCGCGGATCTTAGTGATCGATGACGATGATTCTGTTCGAGATATCCTCTCCCGGATTCTAAAGACCAAAGGTCATCAGGTGGCGGTTGCCTCCAACGGCGAAGAAGGGATTGAACGATTCAGGTCTGAGCCATTCGATCTGGTTTTTACCGACCTGGGAATGCCAAAACTATCAGGATGGGAAGTGGGAAAGACGATCAAAGGGATAAATCAAAAAGTCCCCATTGCCATGATTACTGGATGGGGAGTGGAATTGGATAAAGAAAAGTTGAAAGAAAGTGGGATCGACCTCATCGTTTCCAAACCTTTCAACTTTGATCAAGTGATTCATTTGGTCTCTGAAGCCATGGAGTTGAAGGAAAGGATGTGATGGCCACGGCGATCGATCCCATCGCATTGGCCGAAGAGGCTGGGAAAATTGTTGGTTCTGGAGAGAAAAGAAAATATTATCGATTCCGTCCTGCTTTTTATTATGGAGGAATTGCCACTGCTGACTGTGTAGGGTGTTGTTTGAAGTGCCTCTTTTGCTGGTCCTGGCACATCGTCACTCAACCCGAAAAGACAGGGCGCTTCTATTCGCCGGAGGAGGTGGCTCGAAATCTCGTCTCCATCGCTAGGAAAAAAGGATTTCATCAAGTCCGGATAAGTGGTAACGAGCCCACCCTTCACCGATCTCACCTCTTAAAAGTTCTCGAACTCATTCCCAAAGAAATTCGTTTCATCCTAGAGACCAACGGGATCTTGATCGGCTATGATTCTTCTTATGCAAAGGACCTCTCCCGTTTCCCTCATCTCTATGTCCGGGTCAGCCTGAAAGGGGCCTGTCCTGAGGATTTCACACGATTAACCAAGGCAAAGCCTGAAGGATTCCACTACCAATTAAAGGCGTTGGAGCATCTGGTGGAGGAAGGAGTAGATTGTTTCCCTGCTGTGATGGCAAATTTTTCTTCGCAGGAGGAGATAAAGAAGTTGAGGCAGAGATTAAAGGGGATTCGATCCGATTTTGAAGACTTCGAAGAAGAGGAGTTAATCCTCTATCCCTTTGTTCAAGAAAATCTCAAAAAAGCTGGGATTTCTTACTCCGAACTCTGAACTCCGAACTCATGTACGGAACGGTTTCAAACCGTTCCCTACCGAACCCCAAACTCGTTGTTTCACCACCAACGCCAGAGAGCAATAACAAAGGTAATCAGAAAGACGAAAATCAGGTTCATGTAAGCCATAAAATAAAAAACTTTTTCATGGGCAGGTTTTTCAACTTTTGTTTCGAGAGGGACCAGCTCCGCTACGACCGGCATCTTCAATATTTTGTCTTCATCATGGGGCGCGGTCTTCAGAATATCCGTGAGGTCATCGCCTGCATGATGTTTTTTGAAATGGGTTCCCCCTTTCCAAACCTTGCTTAAACATACATCATACACCTTCCCTTGATAGGCAAAGTAGGCGGGCCTATTTTCTGCGCCGTCAAAATGCCGGAGGTCATCGAGAGTCATTCTGGTCTTGGGTTGAGCCGAAATCTGAGCCCTCTGTTTCCTGATCCTTGGTCCGATGACGAAGGTGACGATGGCAGCTGAGGCCGCCATGATCGCGAACAGGATGATTTTCAGGCTCAATAACATTCCAAATCTTGTGGTATAGAGCATTTTCCAAGTTGGAATTCGAGAGATGGTCAACAGGACTCCTGTGATGGAAAGAATGATGATCCCAAGCCATCCGAGGATCAATTCTCCCTTGGGTAATCCTTTCGCGGCATAGGCTGGCTTTAAGAGGATATGCACATAAAAAATGGTTCCAAACCAGGCAATAGCGGTCAGTAGGTGGAGATAGCCTATGATCAAACGGACCACTTTTTGAACTTTACTGAGAGGCCGATAGAGACCTTTTGCCCTTAAATCCTCTTTGAAGTCTTCTCCATCTTTTGTTAATTTTCCTCCCGTGGCATCGACATGACAAACCTTACACTCGAATCCTGTCTGTTTCGCATATTCCGGATTGGAATGGGAGGTGGCAGGGAGAGCGAAAAGGAATAAAAGAATCAGGATTAAAAGGGGTTTCTGCGAATGGATTTCCATTAGTCCAATAATATATGAGAAAAGCGATTCATTGGCAACATGAAATCTTTATCTATTTTCTCAATCTCCGAAACACGTCCCCAACGAGCGAGCAGCCTTTATCATTGGGTGGTTCAGGGGAACTGTTTTTGGCCCCTTGGCCACTTCTTTTAGAGGAACGGTAACCAGGGAATTCCTCTTCACCCCTACCATATATCCAAATTTCTCATCTTCTATCATATCCACTGCTTTGATGCCCAACTCTGTAGCCAATATCCTGTCAAAGGGCGTCGGAGACCCCCCTCTTAAAAGATGTCCCATTACCACTGTGCGCGATTCGAGACCAGTCATCTTTTCTATTTGTCCTCCAAGGATAAACCCAATGCCTCCGAGGCGAATTGAATCAGAACTTTCTTTTACAATTCTTTGTATGGCGATATCACCGCCTTTGGGTTTTGCTCCTTCAGCAATGACCACAATGCTAAATCTTTTTCCTTTCTCATTTCGCTCTTTAACTTTTCCCGCGATGGTATGGATGTCGTATGGAATTTCAGGAATGAGAATGATATCTCCTCCTCCCGCCACTCCGGAGTAAAGGGCAATCCATCCCGCCCTATGTCCCATTACTTCTACAATCATAATTCGATGAAGAGATTCGGCGGTGGTGTGGATTCTGTCAATCCCTTCTGTGGCGATGGAAACAGCAGAGTCAAAACCAAAAGTAATATCTGTTCCTCTCAGATCATTGTCGATCGTCTTCGGCAATCCAACAATAGGAATGCCGCCTTTAAAAAAACGATAGGCAATGCCCAGCGTTCCATCCCCACCGATGCAAACAAGGCAGGCAAGGTCAAGCCTTTCTATATTCTGAATGGCAATCTTCGAAAGATCTTGAAATTCTATCTTTTCACCTTTCTTTACCGCATACCGATAAGGGTTTGCAGTTTTTGAAGTTCCCAGAATTGTGCCGCCCAGAGTCAGTATCCCTGAGACATCATCGTATCTAAGAGTTCTATATCGGTTATTTACAATCCCATGGTAACCATCTTCTATGCCTATCACTTCCATGTTTTTTTCATTAATGGCCTTCTTTGCCACAGCCCGTATCACTGCATTGATACCTGGACAATCCCCTCCGCCAGTAAGAATTGCGATTCTTTCTCTTTTCATGGCCATCGAACCTCTTAATACCTCCTCTTTAAATTTTGTTTGAAGCGATTTGTTAGAAGAGGTGATGGGCGGGACAGTCCTGTCCCGCCTCTAGGATAGGGTTGAAAAGTTTTTTACCTTTTTCTTTTTATGCTTTTCACGCATTTCTGCTGCCATTTCCTTGATCTCTGTCAGATCCCTCTGCATCTCGCTCCAGCCATACCAGAGCGCATAATCCGGGTTGGCGTGAAATGTCCCCTGGAATGCCCTCATCCGGTGCTCAAGGAACATAACAAAGAGTTTCTGCTCAATCACTGTTGGGGCGTCATGGAAGGTGAGTAAATCTGGAAATGGATAAGCATAGTTTTTCGGTTTGGGAAGGATGCCATCTTTGTACAGACCGGCCACTGTGAGAATGGCTTCAACATCCTGGACTGATTTGTGTCGATCGCCATGGCATTCTGAGCAACCGATCTTATTCTTATTGTGCTTGCTCAGTTGCCAGTCTGAGACAATATTAGGTGTAATCTTTTTATGGCATTCAATACAAACCTGGGCAAAAGTCGGAGAGGCCAAGAAAACGCAAGATAAGATCGTAAGGAATGCTCTGAACATTATTGACCGCATATCAACCTCCCTTTCGTTCCACAAGAGTCAAAATTTATAAAATTATACCATGATTACTATTTCCTCGATAGGGAGAAAAAGCTTTGACTTAAGTCAAAGCTCAGGAGAAATGCTGGGGCTGTAAAGATTAGGGCCTAACTGACTGATAAGATATGATTTAAAGGATTGGAATTTTTTCTCAGCAATCCCCTTCACGTTTTTTAGTTTTTCGACGGACAGGAACCCCTTTCTCCTTTCTCGATAAGTCACAATCTCCTGAGGCAGGGATTCTCCGATTCCAGGGATCAGGAAGAGGTCCTCTCTCAAGACTCGATTGAGATCGAGAGGACCGTGGAAGCGCTTAAACGAAACTTGAATTGTAGCTGTTTTAGAAGGGTGGAAATTGTTGAGCTTCTCAGTTAGGCGAGCATGGTTTCTGCGCAACTTGAAGCAGATCCTTGAGAAAATAACTCTTATCGAGGGGGAATCCAGTTGTGGAAGCATAGGACTTCACGAGTTTGAAAACCTTCTGCGAAGATATATTTACCCCGTTAGAAAGCCTCGCCATTTACCCCGTTGGATAGTAAACATCCTACGGGGTTTATGGCGTAGATGTAGAAAGAAGATGTTCATTCCTTATTGAGGGTTGGATTAAAGGCCCGCCCTTTCTAACGGGGTTTACTTGCCTCTCCTAAGCTATCGCTTTGGAAGAAAGTCCGGCTGCTTTTAGAATGTCTAGGACTACCTCCTCTCTACCGATGGCCATAATGTGGACGCCGTCACAGAGAGCTTCCTTTTTCAGAGTGGCGATCATTCGACCAGCAATTTCTATTCCTTTATTTAGTGCCCCGCCTTTAGGCGCACTTGCAAGTTCATCGATTAAGTATTGTGGCACAAAGATCCCGGGCACGTTCTCTGCCATGTATTTAGCCATCCTAACTGATGAAAGAAGGACAATCCCAGGCAATATCTTGACTGGAAATTGGCGGGCATTCTTCATGAACTTGGCAAAGTTATCCAGGTCATAAACTGCTTGGGTTTGGAAGAATTCAGCTCCGGCTTCTACCTTGTTTTCAAACTTGATTAGCTGAGGTTCAATGGGTCTTGCTTCAGGTGTGACAATAGCCCCGGCACAGAACTCTATAGTCCCATCAAGGTCGTTTCCTCCCAAGTCCTTGCCCAATTCCATTTGCCGGATTGTCCTCAACAATTGCACTGAATCGAGGTCAAAAACTCCTTTGGCTTCTTTGTGATCGCCCACTACAACTGCGTCACCAGTTAGGCAGAGGACATTTCTTATACCCCTCGTATATGCCAAAAGAAGCTCCGCTTGGAGGGCAATTCGATTGCGGTCGCGACACGTCATCTGTAATATAGGTTCGCCACCTCTCTCTTTGATGACTTGGCATCCGCCAAGAGAAGGAAAATGCATCACAGAACTTTGATGGTCAGTAACGTTCAGCGCGTCCACCTTATCTTTGAGAAGGTCAATATGATGGAGCATCTTCTCGATGTTTGTTCCTTTTGGTGGACTAATCTCGCTGGTTATTACAAACTTGCCGGAGTTAAGCAACTGCTTGAAATTTGACGCCATGATTCCCTCTCCTTGGTTATGATAATGGTGTTGCACGTATTTACCCCGTTAGAAAGCCCCGCCATTTACCCCATTGGATAGTAAACATCCTACGGGGTTTATGGCGGGGATGATAAAAATAAATAATACTCATCTTAGAAAGGGTGGGGTTTAAAGCCCCATCCTTTCTAACGGGGTTTACAGCTATGTTTCGTATCCTGTTTATCAGCATCAAACGTATCAAAGATCACCTTTCAAATATAGCTCTATTTCTGTGCTACACCACTAATTTAGTTATCTTTGGTCTAGGCATTACCTGATAATTCTTTGGGGGATGATACTTCCGCATCAAATCGAGTCTGCCCTGATCTCTTAATCGCTGATAGATAAGTGTCCAGGCGCAATCCTTCTCCTTGTCCACCTCACATTTGCCATTGTTAGTACCCCCACAGGGACCGTTTAACAAACCCTTGTTGCATGCTGTGAGAGGGCAAATGCTCGCTGTTTCCCCCATGACACACTGACCGCACTGGGCACAGACTTCATGAAAATAGCCTGGGCTATCTTCTATACCTATAAACAAGGTATCCAGTGCCGGAATAACTGGCTTGTCAATATATAAGCTCACCCTGTGCACTCCCAGAGCGCATGCCGTAACCAGGATACAGTTTACATTCCGAATGGCTCCATCCACTTCTCTGATAGCTACCTCGGTCATCTCATCACAAGCAGTAGGGATAACCGTCCAGCCGGTCACTAATTTGTCCAGTTCTTCTAAACGCTTCTTCATATCCAAAACCTCTTCTTTACCGCCGGTTTTGGTCATTGTGGCGCATGTGCCACAACCTATGATGTATACTCGGTCGAACCTATCTAATTGCTGCTTTATTTCATCAAAGGGCTTCTGTTTGGTAATGGATTTCATGCTCAACCCCCTATTTTTCCAAATCACATCTTAAGCATCGCTTGGCTTCTTGTCTTGCTTTCTCATCTGAGAACCCCAATTCTGTCTCCTTAAAGCTGCGTTTTCTTTCCTCAATAGGAAGTCGGGACATTTCCGGCCTAAATTGAGGCTCCCAAGTCTCCTCTTCTTCCTTACTTATCACTTCCTCGATAACGCCGGGCTTCAAGTCATATATTTCAACTCGCGAAGTATCGCCTTTGAGGTATTTGTCTATGGCAATAGCTGCTCTCCTACCAGCAGCGATAGCATCGATAACCATACCTGGTCCGCTGACAAAATCCCCTCCGGCAAAGACTCCGGGAAGATTGGTAGCTAATCTATTTTCATCAACGACCAGCCTTTCCCATCTGGTGCGTTCCAGGGCACTGTCTGGTGGTAAGAACGATAGGTCTGGGGCTTGACCTACGGCAGCAATGACAGTGTCTGCCTCAACAAAGAACTCGGAGCCAGGAATAGGAATAGGGCGTCGGCGTCCGCTGGCGTCAGGCTCGGCCAGCCTCATGCGAATACATTGTAAGCCAGTTACCTTCCATTTATCGCTTACTATTCGTGTAGGACTGACGAGGAAGTTTATCCTGACGCCCTCAGCCAAAGCCTCATTATATTCCACCTCGGTAACAAGCATCTCCTCCCGTGACCGCCGGTATAAGATATCGACTTCATCAGCGCCAAGGCGGAGGGAAGTTCGAGAGGCATCCAGAGCTACATTCCCGCCTCCAATAACAGCTACGCGACGCCCGATCCGGACCGGTTTACCCACCTTCACATCCCTTAGAAATCTTAAACCATGGTAGAAGCCTTCGAGGTCCTCTATCTCTCCAGGTATGCCAATACGTTGGCTTCTTTGAGCCCCAGCAGCAATGAAGACGGCGTCAAAGCCACTCTTTCTGAGATCTTCTACAGTGAAATTTACGTTGACGGGCGTATCGAATTTTATCTCTACGCCGCATTTGATGATATACTCTATTTCCTTTTCAATGACCTCTCGTGACAAGCGAAAATCAGGTATGGCCACTGAAAGCATGCCCCCGCCTACCGGGAGAACCTCAAATATCGTAGTTGGATAGCCCATCTGAGCTAAAAAGTAGGCGCAAGACAGTCCACAGGGTCCGGCCCCTACCACAGCTATCTTTTGGCTCTTCGTTTTGGGGAAGGGCACTGGCTCGGGCAATTCACTGGCGTGGTCAAAATACCAGTCGGCAGCGAAGCGCTTCAGTGCCCTGATATCTACTGGCTCGTCGAGTTCTCCACGGCGACATCTGCCTTCGCAGGGATGATGGCAGATGCGGCCGCAAATACCGGGAAAGGGATTACGTTCCCTGATCGTCTCGATAGCCTCCAAGTATTCACCAGTTGCAATATGAGCCACATATTTAGGAATATTGATGCCTACCGGACAGGTATGCTGACAGGGTGAGATCATGAGGGCATCGCAGACCGCAGCAGGGCATCTCTTTTCTTTTATGTGAGCTTCATATTCGTCTCTAAAATAATTGAGGGTAGTAAGCACCGGGTTCGGGCAAGTTTGCCCCAAGCCACAGAGTGAGCATTCCTTGACTGTCTTGGCTATATTGAGCAAGGTATCAATGTCACTCTCACGTCCTTTACCCTGAGTGATTCTGGTCAGGATTTCCAACATTTGCTTAGTCCCGAGACGGCAGGGGACACATTTTCCGCAGGACTCAGCTTGAGTGAAGCTCAGGAAATACCTGGCTACCTCTACCATGCAGGTCGTCTCATCCAATACCACCATGCCTCCGGAGCCCATAATTGAGCCGAGCTGAGATAGGGTTTCGTATTCTACTGGGGTATCGAAGAATCGGGCGGGGATGCATCCGCCTGAAGGCCCTCCCGTTTGAACTGCCTTAAACCCCTTGCCCCGGGGAATCCCGCCCCCGATATCAAAAATGATGGTGGAAAGAGGAGTGCCCATCGGCACTTCTACCAATCCACTGTTGGAAATTTTCCCGGTAAGGGCAAAGACGGCCGCTCCCTTGCTCTTTTCGGTACCGATGCTGGTAAACCATTCAGCTCCCCGATCTATGATGATAGGCACCGAGGCCAAGGTTTTTACATTGTTAATGATAGTAGGCTTTCCCTCCAGACCTGATTCAGCAGGAAATGGAGGACGGGGACGAGGCATGCCCCGTCGGCTCTCGATGGAGGCCATTAAAGCTGTTTCTTCACCACAAACGAAAGCCCCGGCGCCTTCTTTGACATAGATCGTAAAATCAAATCCTGAGCCAAGAATCTTCTTTCCTAAGAAGCCTCTTTCTTGGGCTTGCTCTAAGGCGACGAGAACTCGTTTTACTGCCAAAGGATACTCTGCACGCACATAGATATAGCCCTCAGTGGCACCTATGGCATAACCCGCAATGGTCAGTCCTTCAATAACAGAGTGAGGGTCTGCCTCCAATATGGAGCGGTCCATGAAGGCGCCGGGGTCGCCTTCATCGGCATTGCAGATAACATATTTCTTGTCTCCCTGAGCCTTGCGGCAGAACTCCCACTTTCGCCCAGTAGGGAAGCCAGCACCACCCCGGCCTCGCAGCCCGGACTTCTTGATTTCTTCAATAACTTCCTCAGGTGTCATAAGGAAGGCCTTCCTTAGCGCCCGATAACCCCCTTGGGCAATATAGTGATCAATTTTTTCGGGATTGATACGCCCACAATTACGCAAAATAATTCGTTGCTGTTTTTTGTAAAAGTTTATCTCTGAATAGTATGGTATTGCTTTGTTAGTCACCGGGTCACGGTAGAAGAGTCGTTCCACTGGCTTGCCATCTCGAAGGTGAGAATGAACAATCTCCGCAGCATCCTCAGACTGGACATGGGTATAGAAAATGCCCTCAGGTTCAACTACTACATTGGGTCCTTGCTCGCAGAAACCATGACAACCGGTGAAATCTACCTCAACATCCCTTAGCCCGAGCATTGCCACTTCTGCCCTAAGTGCTTTATAGACAGGGCCGGACTCACCGGAGAGGCATCCTGTTCCCTGACAGACGAAAACAGTTCGATGGTTTTGCATACTACTCTCCACGAGATTCTTCCCCTTCACTTCGTTCAGGGTCAGAATGACAGGTGGGCGTTTTAAACAATTGCTCCACCTTTTTGGGATTCATGTGACCACAGACCTTATCGCTAATGACCATATTGGGCGCCAGGGCACAAACGCCGATACAGGCAACCGTCTCCAAAGTGTATTCCAGATCGGGGGTAGTTTGACCCTCTTCTATACCCAGATGGCATTTCACTAATTTCAGTATCGTCTTACCACCGCGCACATGGCAGGCTGTTCCCCGACACACCCTGACTACACGCCTCCCCCGTGGCTCAGTATAGAGTTGGGCATAGAAGGAAATAACCCCTTGTACCTGACTGGTGAAGAGCCTCAGATTTTTAGCTATAATTGGTATAGATTGGGGAGGGATATACCCGAACTCATTTTGGATTTTTTGAACCAGTGGGATTAACGCCCACTTCTGTTGGCTGTACTCAGCCACAATTTCATTTATTCGTGCCAGGCTGACTTCTCCATATTCGGTTATATTCGCTTTATTCATGCTTCACCCTCACCTTAATCCTCTCCCCTGCCTACCGGCAGGCAGGCGTCAAGGGAGAGGGACTTTTCTATCCTTACATTACATGCTTTGAGTGAAGGCGTTTTTGCCTCTGGATCTAAAACGATGCTGAATAGCCTATTGACAGGGCTCTCGGTGAATGAGATGGGCATGAAGACTATGCCTTCAGGGAGTGTGTCAGTAATTCTGACTGCGGTAATCAATTCAGCCACAGGCGAAATGAGTTTGACCTTATCGGAACGACTAATTCCAAGCTTTTTGGCATCAGATTCGCCAATTTCCACAAAAGCCTGTGGGAGGAATTTTTTCGACCGCGAAGCCCTCGAGCTTCTGGCACCGGTGCCGAAATGATACAGGATAGTTCCGGTCAATAAGGTAAAAGGATAATCCTCCTTTGCTCCCTCTGCCCGCGGGATATATTCGACCGGGGAGAAGCGAGCAAATCCCCTTAAGAATTGTTCCATATAGGTGCGTCTGGTTTCCCGGATGTCCGGCTCAGCCTGGTATAGCCTCTCGGAACCGGTATACCCTTCATATAAGGGAATCAGTTCTTCAATCTCATCCATAACCTGTCGGAGGGAAGAGAAAGGCAGCGGAGACCCTATCTTTTCAGCCAGTCGTAGGATTATTTCCCAGTCTGGTAAGCTTTCACCAGGGGGTTCGATTGCTTTCCGCACTCTATTTACCCTTCCTTCAAAATTAGTGAATGTACCCTCCTTTTCAGCAAAGCTTGCTGCAGGTAGAATTACATTCGCCAGCCTGGCTGTTTCAGTAAGGAACATATCCTGCACCACGAGAAAATCAAGAGAAGCAAAGGCCTCGGCAACGAGGCTTGAGTGGGGGAAGCTTAAAATGGGATTTTCTCCCACGATATATAAGCCCTTGATCTTTCCCTCTTTCGCTTGCTCTATAATCTCTAAAGCGGTTAGCCCAGGGTTAGCTGGTAAGCTCACCTTCCAATGTTCTTCAAACTTTCTCCTCGTTTGGGCATCCGCCACATCCTGGTATCCAGGGAGGAATTTGGGCAATGCTCCCATGTCACAGGCGCCCTGCCCATTATTTTCTCTCTGTAGGGCATAAATGCCGCCTCCCCTCCGCCCGATGTTCCCGGTCAATAGCGCCAGGTTCGATATAGCCTTGACGCCATTCGTTCCATTTGCATACTGGGTAATTCCGCTTCCATAGACAATTGCCGCCCCACTTGCCATAGCGTATAATCGAGCGGCAGCACGAATTTCATGATTGGGAATGCCTGTGACAGTCTCGGCATACTCAGGGGAATATCTTTCTAAGGCTTTAGTCAATGCCTTAAAATTATCCGTTCTCCTGACGACGAATTCCTCATCTAACAAACCTTCATCAATAATCACCTTTGCCAAGCTATTTAGCAAAGCCACATCAGTGCCAATTTTGGGTCGCAGCCAGAGATGGGCAAATGAAGAAAGCTTCGTTTGCCGCGGGTCTATCAAAATCAACTTAGCACTTTTATATTTAACGGCACGTTTTATAGCATATTCAACGATGGGAGTTGAGGCGGGAGGGTCAGCTCCAATAACTATTATTACCTCCGACTGTTCCAGATTGCTAAGGTAATTTGTCGTACCGGAGAAGCCGATAGAGAAGCCAAGACCGAGGCGAGTAGCAGAGCTATACAAACGACTACCGTTATCAATATTATTGATGCCCAGAACACATCTGGCGAATCTTTGCAGTAGATAGTTCTCTTCATTAGTGCATTTGGAAGAGCCCAGAATAGCCAGGCTATTGGGACCATGCTCATCCTTTATTCGCTTGAATTCGGTCGCAATTAATTCCAATGCTTGCTCCCAAGAAACCTCTGTAAAACTATCCTTCACTTTGACGAGAGGTTTGGTTAATCTATCTGGGCTATGGATAAAATCGCAGCCATAGCTTCCCCTTACACAAAGTGTGCCATGGTTTACCCCGTTAGAAATACTGCCTTGCTGCCCTGCGGCGGGGCTTAATGCCCCGCTGGAATTTCTAACGGGGTTTACCGCATCTTCTTCAACTGGTGAAACTCGCACTATGTGATTATCCTTAACTTCCAAGGAAATGCAGCATCCACAGCCGCAGAAAGGACATGTTGTCTGAACTGTTGTTTTGGTTGTTCCTCTATATGGTCGTTCCTTCTCCGTCAGTGCCCCTGTGGGGCACAATGCCACACAAGTCCCACAGAAGGTGCACTCAGAATCCTCAAGAGGTAAATTGTTTAGCGTTGCTGGTTTGTTAGCAAATCCTCGCTGATAATAGTCAATAGCTCCTTCAACGACTAATTCCTGGCATGCTCGAATACACTTAGCACACAAGATGCATTTGCTTAGATCCCTTTCAATGAATGGATTGACTTCCTCGATGGCCGCCATCTGGGGAATCCTCTGGAATTCTACCAATCCAATACCCATATCTGAGGCAAGCTGGCGCAATTGACAGCGGTTGCCTTTGTCACACACCAGGCAGGAGTCGGGATGACTGGCAAGCAGCAGCTTAACTATGTTTTTGCGATGCTCTATAACTCGAGGGGAATGGGTATTGATGATCATTCCTGGCGCTATAGGGGTGACACATGATGCCACCAAAGCGCCGGTTTGTTCATTTTCAACCAGGCATATACGACAAGCACCAATTGAGGTTAGATGAGGATCATAGCAGAGCGTGGGAATATCTATGCCTGATTCTCGGGCCAACTCCAAGATAGTCATTCCTGAATGACCGCTTACTTCCCGGCCATCAAGGGTGATAGTTACCGCCTGCAAATTGAGATCCTCTTTTTCCACTTCCAATTATACTTTCTTTATAACCAATTATTACAAGGCAAGGGGCCGCTTAAAGCGCTCTCCTCGGCTTACTCCTCTGATCCCATCAAGGAGCTGGGAACTCGCAGCGCTCTTAGGGATAAATCCATAAGCCCCTAACTGCTCAGACATAATAATGTTCTCCTCATCAGCATATTGGGTTAGCATCAAAACCTTCATCTGAGGACATTCCTTGCATATGTGCTTAGTTGCCTCTAACCCGTTCATATTCGGCATGACTATGTCCATTAATACGACATCAGGCGAAAGCTGGAGAGCCTTTTCCACCGCTTCTTTTCCATCCACAGCCTCCCCTACTACTAAGATATCTTTTTGGAGAGTGAGCAAAGCACGAATACCATCCCTGACTACAGTGTGGTCATCTACTATAAGTACCTTTATTCGTTTAGTTACTACTCCCAGCAATTTATGGATTAGAGGCACGATCGCCGCCGGCTCAACTGGCTTTGTTAGATACTCCACAGCATCCATTTGCACACCCTCATCAATGCTCCACCCGCTGATAAGGCGTTTTTCAAGCGGAGCCTCTATTACTACAATAGGCATGTCCTTAGTTATAGCATTTTGTTTCATCCATTTGTGGAAAGAGGATGCCTCTCTGCCGGGAGTTAACGTGCCTAATATGACGATATCGGGTTCTCTCATCATGATTCTTTCCTCCGCCTCTGCTTTAGTCCTGGCAGTAGTAACATCGAAAGATTCGCCTTCCAGAGCCCTCTGCAAGGCTAATAGAAATTCAGGCTCATCGTCTACCACCAGAATTTTACCCTTCTTTTCCATGTCTACCTCCTTCCTATGCTAATCATGCTAATTTTGATTTCGATTTGCCCTACCTCTTCATAGGGCCCCGTAGTTAAATATCATCTCAAAATTCGGTCCAAAACAGTGTGGGACCTAGGTGTGTTGCTTATAAGATAATAAACATCTTTCAAAAAAAGAAAAGAGGTCTTTACCCTATAAAGTGGAGAAATAAAACATCAATTTTTCTCAGATTTATCCCCCATTTGTCGAAGGGTGAAAACCTTGTCAGTGAGGGAGGTACGAAAGGGAGGACAACATGCTCTGGGGGAACACGGAGGACGAGTAATCTTCAAACTGTGATGATGCCCTTGCGCAAGGCATATTTAACTAAATTGGTGCGATTGTGGATATCAAGTTTAGACATAAGGTTAGTCTTATGTCCCTCTACAGTCTTTGTACTGATGACCAGCATATTGGCTATTTCTCGAGTATTATATCCTTCTGCTAAAAGCTTGAGTATTTCCCTTTCCCGGTCTGTCAATTGTTTGTAAGGGTCTTGTTCTTTCCTTATGCTGGCTTCCAGCTGATAATCTTCAACTAAGAATTTGGCTGCAGATGGAGATAAAAAGGAATCTCCACGGTAAACAGAGCGAATGCCGGAAACGAGCTCAGAGGAGGCGGCCGTTTTGCTAATAAAACCAATGGCTCCAGCTTCAATAGCCCAAAATACATGTTCCTTATCGTCGTATTGGGTGAGAACCAGCACCTTTACCCGAGGAAATTCCTTGCGTATGTGACGGGTTGCTTCCAGCCCATTCATGTTGGGCATAGCTATGTCTATAAGCATTACATCGGGCATAAGTTTTCTGACCATCTCCAATGCTTCCCTTCCATTGGCAGCCTCACCCACCACCTCTATATCCCCTGCTAACCTCAGCAAGGCACAAATGCCATCGCGCACGATAGTGTGGTCATCCACTACCAGCACCCTTATTTTTGGCATAGCTAGTGCTCCTGACTAACTGGAACCTTAGCAGTGGCTCTAGCCCCTTTTCCAGGTTGAGACTCAATATAAGCCTCGCCACCTACCGCCGCCACCCTTTCTCTCACACCAAACAGACCAGCACCACGCCCATCCTTCTCAATGCGTGTGATCTCGCTGACATTGAATCCTTTTCCATCATCCTCGATACATAAGATACACTCATTGGAGTTGCATTCTAAGCGGATAATAGCTTTTTTTGCCTCAGAATGCCTCACAATATTGCTCATGGTTTCCTGTGCGACGCGGAAAAGAGTCAGTTCAGCTTCATGAGATATACGACGTTGCTCCATTCCTTTAAATTCTGTAGTAACATTAATGCCTTTGGAGGCGAGATTAATCTCAGCAAGATTGCGAATAGCGGCAGGCAGTCCTAATGTATCTAATAAAGTAGGGCGGAGTTCCCTTATCAGTCTGACAACTTCAGCACTTGCCTGTACCGCTATATTATGAGTCTTTTTTAACATTGCCTTGATCTCAGTATCTTTGACGTCCCCCATTTCCATCATTTCAGTAAGCGCCTGCAGATTAAGCGCCAGGGCAGTAAGCTGTTGACTGGTTTCATCATGTAGCTCTCTGGCAATCCTTTTTCGCTCCTCTTCCTGAATAGTAATCATTTGCCTCAGCAGCATTTGGTATCTTTTCCTAGCATCATCTAACCTTTTATACAGCTTTGACTGCTCGATGGCTATGCCAAGCTGGTCTCCGATCGAGCCCAGAAGGTACATGTCATCTTTAGTGAAGCGCCGCGCCATAGTGCTAGCGACATTCATCACCCCTAGGATCTTGTCTTTTGCCCGAAGAGGAACGCTTAGGAATGCTTTCAAACCTTCCGTCTTTATTAAATCAGGACGGGCAGCACTTGGTTCAAGGGAGATGTCCTCTAACAGGATTGCCCTGCCATTTTGAGCTACCTTTCCAGCAATTCCCTCACCGAGTTTGAAACGCATCTCCTCGGCGTATTTGCCAGAAAGACCATGGTAGACAAAGTAGGATAGGGTTTTCGTTTGCTCATCTAAAAGCATGACCCCCCCAATAACCCCATGCATAATCTCAAGCACACTATTCAAGCCAACCTTAAGAATAGCTTCCAGATCCCAGAGGCCACTGATTGCTGCCGAGACGCGGCTCAAAGCTATAAGCTCATCGTTTCTATTCTTAGCCTCGTTCTCTTCCATTCTCGGTCCTCCGTTACTGAAATCGTTTTCTCAACCTACGAAAAAAATTAATTAAATTAAAAATATATGAAATCCCATTTTCTGTCAATGAACTTGTTCATTCTGTAAATTACCATCTCGCAGCAGTGGGGATTAAGGCCTTATGATGAAAAACGTTTTAAAGGATTGGTATTTTTTTTCACCGATCCCCTTCACATTTTTGAGTTCTTCAACCAATCGGAACCCCCTTCTTCTCTCCCGATAGGTTATAATTTCCTGAGCCAAAGATTCACCGATCCCAGGAATCAAACAAAGGTCCTCCATAGATACTCGATTGAGGTCGAGGGGAATGGAAAAGACGAGCAATTTATTGGCAGCCATCCTGCTGATTCTTATCTTTAGGTCTGCTCGCTTAATCCCCCCATGTCCCCCCTTTAACAAAAGTCCCTCATCTTTTTCCTTCTCCCCTGGGGGGAGAAGGGAGGGATGAGGGGGGATTTGAGATTCTTTCGCGACGGTGAGGAGAGTTCCTGTTTCTAAAACTTCTGTGGATGAGATTGAATCGAACTGGGCAGTTTCCTTCAAACCTCCTGCCTTTTCGATGGCCTCTCTTAATGTGGGAGGGTTCTTGAAAATATAGATTCCAGGTTTCTGAATTTCTCCTAAGACCTCAACAACAATCTCTTTTACAATCTCCTCTGGAGGGAGAGGGGGGTGATAGTAAAATTTAAAGGTGAGGATGCCGAGGAGGAGAAGGGCTAAGATAAAGAGAATTTGTTGTTGGCCAAGAGAAAAATATTTCATATTTTAGGTTATCAGGGGACCAGGATACCAGGGTATCAGGATATTGGGATATCAGATTTACAAGGAATAAAAAAATCAGGTTGATTTTTTATTTTTAGTGGATAACTTTTTTTACTTTACCCTCCCTCTTTTTTCTAATAAATCGAATATATCCATTGATACCTCGAATAATTTCCTCATACCCTTCCACCCAATTTTGAGATTGTTCTGGCCCTAAATATTTTTTCCCGGACAATTTTCGAATTTGATTTTGGGTCTCACCTGCTTCTTTTCTTGCGATGTAGAATCCCTTCATTTTTTCCTTATAGTAATAAGCAGTATAGCCTTCCGCTATATTATCACATACTGATGATGAACAACGTTCAATTTGGTCTCTTAATTTGAATTTTTCTGATTCAGGCAGAGCTTTGCATAATTTGTGAATTTCTTGCATAAGATTATATGATTTCTGCCAAACCCATAGCTTCTCGAATCCTGTTATTAATTTCTGGTGGTTTTCAGATTTTTCCATTTTGATTTCTGAATTCCCAGACTTCTTTACCTTTTTTATTCCTGATGTCCTGATGTCCTGGTATCCTTATTTTTTTCCATCTTCTTCTTTTAAGAGCTTATAGTCGATGGAATCGACGAGGGCTTGCCAGCTTGCCTGGATAATGTTTTCAGAGACCCCGACCGTTCCCCACTTTGATTTCCCATCTCCCGATTCGATGAGAACCCTCGTTTGGGCTCCGGTTCCATCCTTCGTAGAGAGAATCCTTACTTTGTAATCCAGTAGTTTCACCTCTTTTAATTCGGGATAAAATTTATCCAGCGCCTTTCGTATGGCGTTGTCCAGGGCATTGACCGGACCATTTCCCACAGCGGCGGTGTGTTCCACCCGATCACCCACACGAACCATAATGGTTGCTTCTGAGAGGGGGGCTTCTTCCTCCGTCTTCTTCTCCACAATCACACGGAAACCCATCAGTTCAAAGAATTTCTTATGTTGGCCGAGGGCCTTTTTGATGAGAATCTCAAAAGAGCCTTCTGCTCCCTCAAACTGGAACCCTTGGCTTTCCAAGCGTTTCAAATCATCGAGGATTTCCTTAACCTTTGGATCCTTGCTTTCGAAATCAATTTTAAATTCAGCCGCTTTATATAAGATGTTCGATTCGCCAGAGAGGTCAGAGATAAGAACCCTCTGATGATTTCCAACCCGTTCTGGGGAAACATGTTCGTAAGCGGCATCGCTCTTTCGGATAGCGCTGACATGGACCCCGCCCTTGTGGGCAAAGGCGCTATTCCCTACATAAGGGAGATATTTATTGTGGGGGAGGTTAGCCAATTCCGAGACGAAACGGGAGACCTCGGTGATCTTTTTCAACTGGTCATCTGTAATACAATCAATTCCCATTTTCAACTTGAGATTTGGGATGATAGAACAGAGATTGGCGTTCCCGCATCGTTCCCCATACCCGTTAATCGTGCCATGGACCATACCGACGCCTTCCTTGACTGCCAGGATGGTGTTAGCCACTGCCATCTCGGAATCGTTATGGACATGAATGCCAAGGGGGACAGCGATTTTCTTTTTTACCTCTTTAACGATGGATTGGACTTCATCTGGGAAAGTCCCGCCATTGGTATCGCATAAGACGATCCAATCCGCCTTGGCTTCCTGAGCTGCCTTCAATGTGGAAAGGGCATACGAGGGATTGTTTTTGTATCCGTCAAAGAAATGTTCTGCATCAAAAATAACTTCCGCAACACGATCTTTGAGGAATTGAATCGAGTTATGGATGATCTCGAGATTCTGATCGAGGGTAATATTTAATGCCTCAAGGGGATGAATATCCCAGGACTTTCCGAAGATGGCGACCACCTTCGTGCCAGCCTCGATCAGGGCCTGGATGTTAGGATCCTTTTGGGGTGGAGTCCCTGCCCGGCAGGTGCTTCCAAAGGCAACAATCTTCGCCTGAGAAAGGCGAATGGATTTGATCTCTTGAAAAAACTGGAGGTCCTTTGGATTGGAGCCAGGCCATCCCCCTTCGATATAGTGGATGCCTAATTCATCCAGCTTTTGTGCGATCCGGACTTTGTCCTCAACAGAAAAGGCAATATCTTCCGCTTGGGAACCGTCGCGGAGTGTCGTATCGTAAATTTTAATCGATTGCTTGCTCAAAAGGATATCCTCGCCATGCAAAAAACATTGTAAAATTAGCAATGCAAAATTAACGATTGTCAATGGTGATAAAAATATCTTGAACTAAGTTGGCTTACTAATCTTTTCATTGCTAACTGTTAATTGCTAATTGATCATTTTGCATTGATTATTTTTCCTCTGTCATGGGCGGCTTATCCAACCCAAAGGCATCGTGGAGGGCTCGAACCGCCAATTCGGTATATTTGGAATCGATGATGCACGAGATTTTGATCTCTGAAGTGGAGATCATTTGAATGTTAATTCCCTCCTCGGCCAAAGCAGAGAACATCTGGGTGGCCACATTGGAATGGCTCCTCATCCCTACTCCCACAATCGATACCTTTGCAATATCTTCATTGAATTTGACCTCTTTCCCACCAAACCCTTTTATGATCTCTTTGACAATCTGAAGGGTCTTCGTAAAATCAGATTTGGGAACAGTGAAAGCCACATCGGCACAGCCTTTCTCAGTACTGGAGGTCTGGATGATCATGTCAACCACGATATTGGCATCGGCAATGGGCTTGAAGATTTTTGCAGCCATCCCAGGAACGTCAGGAACACGCATGACCTCTATCTTTGCTTCATTTTTATTGTAAGTCACACCGGAAACCACAACCCTTTCCATCTCTTTATCCTCCTTGCAAACGATTGTCCCAGGGTTATCATTAAAAGATGACCTGACATGAATGGGGACATCATATTTTTTAGCAAACTCCACGGAACGGATCTGTAGCACCTTTGCCCCGAGGCTAGCCATCTCCAGCATCTCATCATAGGAGATTTTGGATAACTTTCTCGCCTTGGGGCAGATGTTGGGATCGGTCGTATAGACCCCTTCGACATCGGTATAGATTTCACAGACATCTGCTTTCAGAGCGGCTGCGATCGCAACGGCTGTGGTGTCAGATCCTCCCCGACCAAGGGTCGTGATATTGTCTGATTCATCCACCCCCTGAAACCCTGCCACCACCACGATCCGCCCATTTTTTAAATCGTTAAGCACCTTCTCCGATTCAATGCCTGCAATACGAGCCTTGCCAAAGGCGCTGTCCGTGGCAATTTTAATCTGAAATCCTAAATAGGATTTTGCATCCGCGCCCATGGCCTTGAGAGCGATGGCGAGCAAGGCAATGGAGACTTGTTCTCCAGTAGAGATGAGCACATCCATTTCCCTCTCGTCAGGGCTTGGTATGACCTGTTGGGCCAAGCGAATGAGTTTATCCGTTTCTCCAGCCATCGCAGAGACAACGACCACCACCTCATGGCCTTGGTTTTTGGTGTTGAGGATCCTTCTGGCTACATTTCTGATCCGCTCAACATCCCCGACAGAGGTGCCGCCATATTTTTGAACCACTAACGCCATCCAAACACCTCCCTCATTAATTTAAAGGGTTCAAGGGGACGAGGGTTCATGGGTTCAAGTTTTCGGATATAAATTCTTAAAGATTTCACTTGACCCCTTGAATCCTGGAACCCTCGAGTTCTCCTACTATTTTCAGAAAGCGGTTCCCTTTCCCGATGATTTCCAAAGATCGTGTATTCTTTCCGGTATAAGCAATATGGATTAGGAGCATTTCTTTTGGAAGGAGGGAGGGTATTTTATCCGCCCATTCGATGGCGGCGATCCCTTCGCCTTGAAAATAATCCTCAAGACCTAATTCTTGAGCTTCCTTTTCTCTTTCCAGCCGAAAAAGATCAATATGGTAAAAGGGGACTCTCCCTGGATATTCATTGATCAGTGTGAAAGAGGGGCTCGAGATATAAGTCGGGTTCCCAATCCCCACTCCTGCAGCCAGTCCCTTGATGAATTGGGTTTTTCCTGCCCCCAATTCACCCACCAAGGCCACGACATCTCCAGGCAGAAGGCGGCTTCCCATGCTCTCCCCGATTCGAATTGTTTCTGATGCACTTTTGGTCTGAATGACCATTTGTCCAATTCCCAGTCAACCCTTCGACTCCCCAGCATAAATGCTGGGGCTTGCCTTCGACCCGAGCTCAGGCCGAGGGGCTCAGGGTTGACCCTGAGCGGCGCTTTTTTACCCCGCCTTTAAAGGCGGGGCTTGGCGCCGCCGAATGGGTCAATTTAGTTTCTTTGGTTTCTCTGGTCTATTTGGATAACTGGACAAACCAGATAAACTAAAGAAACCAGATAAACCAATTCTCTCAGGCCTTAAACTTAAAGTCATCAGGATTGAGACTTTCCAGCCATTCCTTTAACTGATCTCCCTCTGTTTCCATATCGATGGTTCGCGCCTTTTCAATGACTTGTTCGGATACAAAAATTGGGGCGTCCACAGCAAGAGCGATAGCCATGGCATCGCTGGGGCGGGAGTCGACGATGATCTCTTCCCCTCCTCGATCGAGGTGGATCAACGCATAGTAAGTATTTTCCTTCAGGTCATTAACCACGATTTTCATGACCTTAGATTGAAGGGTTTTTAAAATGTTGTTGATCAAATCATGGGTCGATGGCCGGTGGGAGCCTATCTTCTTCAGTTTCATCGCGATGGCATTGGCTTCGAAAGGACCAATCCAAATAGGGAGTCCTGTTTTATTCGATAAATCCATCAGGAGGACGACAAATCCATTTGAAGTGGAATCAAAGGTCAAAAACTTTACTTTCATCTCGACATACATCCTGTCTCTCCTTTCGTTCCTTTAGCGGGATAAGCGAAATCTTAAGGAAGCGCATACGCCATCGTGTTCTTTCAATACATCATCCTCTTCCGTCCACTTCACTTCTCGATCCTGACAGAGGACTGGCCTCATCATCTCTTCTCTTTTGACTTTTGGAGTGGGGCATCGACGATTTTAAAAATCCTAACAAACTTTTAAGCTGGAATCAAATCCTTCCCTTGAGAAGGGCGGGGATTTTTTCAATGACGTCCGTTGCAATCAAGGATTTCTCTCCCATCTCCTGAGCCCCTTCATCACCAGCCATTCCATGAAGATAGACGGCTATTTGAGCAGAAGGGAGAATGTCAAATCCCTGGCAGACCAATCCACCAATCATCCCAGTGAGTACATCCCCTGTTCCCCCTGAGGCCATTCCTGGATTACCCGTTGGGTTGATAAAGACCTCTCCTTTGGGGGTAATGATCAGGGTGGGATGCCCCTTGAGGATGAGATAAACATGTTGGGACTGAGAAAAATTTTTGCTGAGTCCAATTCGATCTTCCAGGACTTCTTTGACCGTAGATTGAATCAGTCTTGCCATCTCCCCTGGATGGGGGGTGAGAATGAGCGAGCGATTCGTAATAGGAAGGGTTTTAGGTTGTGTTGCCAAAGCGGTCAGTCCATCGGCATCTAAGATGATCGGGAGATGCAATGTCCGGATCAGTTTGAGGACGAGCGATTGGGTTTCTTTAAATGTTCCAAGGCCAGGACCCATGATGACAGCCCTTTTGTTTTCGCAGAGGCGGACGATGGCGCTGAAGGCCCGGAGGCTAAGAGTTTGTTTGGGGGTTTCTGGAAGAGGTTCTGTCATCACCTCTGTTAATTTCATCTCCATAATAGCATTGAGGCTTTTTGGGATGGCAAGGGTGACCAGGCCCGCCCCCATTCTGAGAGCAGCTTGGCAAGCCATCGCTGCCGCTCCTGTTTTGCCAACCGATCCCGCGATAACCAATAGGTGTCCATAATCTCCTTTATGGGTATCTGGATGCCGGGGGATGGACAACCATCTTTGGATCTCTTCTTTTTCTAAAAGATAGGTGGGAATTTTTTCCTCCTCCACCAATCTCTTGGGGATGCCGATATCGATTATCTTTACCTCTCCCACATAATCGAGTCCTGGTGGAATGAGATGCCCTATTTTTGGCAGGCAAAAGGTGATGGTGAGAGAGGCCCGGATCGCAGTGCCGAGGGGCTTGCCTGTGTCCGCATCTAACCCGGAGGGGATGTCAATGGCGACAATGGGTCTTTGAAGCGTATTAAGATGATCGATCACTTCTCTGTAATAACCTCTCACTTCAGCATCGAGTCCTGTACCAAAAATTCCGTCGACCAAGATATCAAACTTTTCCAAGTCCCTTTTCACTTTTGTGTAATCTTTGGAAGAAGGAACAGAAACCACTTCCCCTTTCATGCGGTGGAAGATGTTAAAATTAGTTTCTGCATCTCCTCGGAGACCCTTTGGGTCGGTGAGGAGGTAGACCCTCACGGAAATTCCTTGATTCAGAAGATATCGAGCGATCACAAATCCATCTCCCCCGTTATTTCCTTTTCCAGCAATGATCGCAATCTTCTTCTGGTGAATATTAGGGAAGGTATTGGAGATGACTTCTGCCGCTCCCCTCCCTGCATTTTCCATGAGGACAACTCCTGGAATTCGAAATGTCTCGATGGCCTTTCGATCCAATTCTTGCATCTGTTCAGCGGTTGCTACTTTCATCATTTCTTTCCTCTAACAGCACATGAGCCACGGCGTAGGGTCGGTCGTGGGAAAGGGTGAGAAGAGCCTTTTCAATTCGGAGGGTTTCGCAAACCTCCTTTGCTTTTCGATGGAAGGAGAACATGGGTTTTCCCATGGGATCGTTCTCCACTTCAATATCCGTCCATTGGATACCGTTCCGAAGCCCCCATCCAATGGCTTTGAGGAAAGCCTCTTTAGCCGCGAATCGGATGGCAAAACATTCAGAGGAACGGCTCCGTTGTTGACACAAGAGGATCTCTTTCTCTGTAAAGACCCGATGAAGGAAAAGAACTCCCCAGCGGGTCATCAGACGCTCAATCCGATCAATATTCACAATATCAATACCCGTGCCAACAATCATTTTTAAACACATGGGTTCAAGGATTCGAGGGTTCTCGGGTTCCAGTGTTTTTTAGATTTTTACTCGACCCCTTGAATCCTAGATCCCTGGAACCCTTTCAATTTGTTTGCTCTATTTAATGAGTTCAATCATTTCTCGGACAGCCCGATCCAAACCCACCAAAAATGCCCGGGCAATAATGCTGTGACCGATATTGAGTTCTTCGATTTCCTTGATTTCTGCAATCCGCCGGACGTTGACATAATTCAGACCATGTCCTGCCGCGATCTGAAGGTTACGGTGAGAGGCCTCAGCGACCGCATCGAAAATCTTTTTCAGTTCCAAATCTTCCTGAGCAGGAGTCTTTGCATCGCAGTAGTGGCCGGTATGAATTTCGATGGCATGGGCGCCCACATCTTCTGATGCTTTGATTTGATCTTTTTGGGGATCCACAAAGAGGCTGACCGGAATTCCCCCTTTATGGAGTCGTTGAACGGCCTTTTTCAGAGATGAAAAGAATTTGATCACATCAAGACCACCTTCTGTCGTCAGTTCCTCCCTCTTTTCAGGAACGAGGGTGACGATGTTTGGTTTGGTGGCCAAAGCAATGCGGACCATCTCCTCAGTGGCCGCCATCTCTAAATTCAATCGAGTTTGAATGATCTCCTTGAGTATCCGGAGGTCTCGGTCCTGAATGTGACGTCGGTCCTCCCTGAGGTGACACACAATTCCATCTGCTCCAGCCAATTCCACGATTCCTGCCGCTGTGACAGGATCTGGGTACATAACTCCTCGGACCTGTCTAACTGTGGCGACATGATCGATGTTGACACCCAATCTCGGCATGATCCCTCCTTCTCTCATCAGAAAATAACGTGACCGTGTCCGTGTCTCGTGTCAGTAATCCCCAGTTCTCAACTCTAAACTCATAACTCAACACTCGCCACTCTATGCTACGATATGTTTTTTTATCAATTCCACAAGGTCTTGGGCAAACCGATGGAGTTTTGCCTCATCCTCTCCTTCGACCATGATTCGAAGGAGAGGTTCTGTTCCAGAGTAGCGAATCAAAATTCTTCCGGATTGGCCCAATGATTTCTCAATCTCTCTGATCCTCTTTCCAATCTCTGGAAACGCAGAAAGGTTTTTCTTCTCCTTAACCTCCACATTATAGAGGACCTGAGGAAGAGGTTCCATCACTTTGGCCAGTTCATCTAAGGGGCGTTCTTTCCGCTTCATAATCGCTAAGACTTGTAAGGCTGTGAGAACGCCATCACATGTCGTATTGTAATCTAAGAAAATGGTATGGCCTGATTGCTCTCCTCCAAGGTTGTAATCTCCTCGAACCATCTCCTCGACGACATAACGATCTCCTACTTGAGTTCTGATGACCTCCCCCCCTGCGTTCTTTATCGTCCGATCCAGCCCAATATTACTCATCACAGTCGTGACCAATGTTCCCTTTTTCAGCCTTTTTTCGGATAACATCTGAAGAGCACAAATCGCCAAAATATAATCTCCATCCACCTGTTTCCCTTTTCGATCCACAAAGACAATGCGATCCCCATCGCCATCGAGGGCCATCCCGATATCTGCTCCCTTCTCCAGGACAAGGCGGCTAATGGCTTCTGGATGAAGGGAACCACAGTTTTCATTGATATTCTCCCCATTGGGTTCAACCCCAGTCGGTATCACCTCGGCTCCCAATTCCTCGAGGACCGTTGGAGCTACTCGATAAGCTGCTCCATTGGCGCAATCTAAGGCGATTCGAAGCCCATCCAATGTTAGGTTGTTGGGAAAGGTATTTTTGAGAAAGACCACATACCTCCCGACGGCGTCATCGATGCGATGGGCTTTTCCTACCTCGCTCGCTGTGGGCCGAAGGGAATGAAGATGATTTGAAAGGATCAGCTCTTCGATCCGGTGTTCCATCTCATCTGGAAGTTTAAAGCCATCCTGAGAAAAGATTTTGATTCCGTTATCGTAGTAAGGGTTGTGAGAGGCTGAAATGACCACACCCGCATTGGCCCTCATACTAGTGGTGATGAAAGCGATGCCCGGAGTGGGTAAAGGGCCCACCAACATCACATCCGCTCCCATGGAACAGATGCCAGAGGCCAAAGCCGTTTCCAACATATATCCTGAGAGTCGGGTATCCTTTCCCACCACAATCCGATGTTTTCCCTTTACTTCCTTAAAAATGTGGGCGATGGCCCTGCCCAACTGCATGGCCATTTCTCCAGTCATGGGGTCTACATTGGCAACCCCTCTGATCCCATCCGTTCCAAATAACTTACGTGTCATCCTTATTCATCCATTTCTACCCCCCTGCCCCAGAGACTGTGTCATAATAAATAGTAGGCAGGAAATAAAGGCCTAGTCCTCGGCGGTCTGCAAATTGGACAGGGGACAGAGGGGCGGCTGAGGGAGCTTTAGAGCGTAACCTTTTGGTGAATAAAATCATACGCTTGTTTACCATGCAAACATCACTTCCAACGTTCAGGATGGTTGCCCATAACCTTAAAATAACCGCAATTCTAAAGCTCCCGAAGCTGGCTCTCTGTCCCCTGTCCCCATTAGGACACAGTCTCCCATTGGGGAAGGGGAGATTTTTTAAACGGAACGGTTTCCCTCCGGGGCAGAAGCCCCTCGGGGGCGGAGCCAAACCGTTCCCTACTTTTATGTCCCCGCCAGACGAATGGCATCAACCACAGCAATGGCCTTTTTTGTCTGGAGTACATCGTGAGAACGAATGATATGAGCCCCGTTAAGAACACCAATAGCAGCGCTTGAAAGTGTCCCTTCCAATCGGTCTCCGACCTTGGTATTCAGAATCTTTCCGATGAAACTCTTTCGTGATGTCCCCAATAGGATTGGTTTTCCAAGTATTCGAAATTCAAAAAGATTTTTTATAATGAGCAGATTGTCCTCAACTGTTTTTCCAAAACCAATTCCAGGATCAATAATGATCTGCCGAGGGTCCAATCCAGCCGATTCCGCTCTTTGAATGGAAACCTTCAGGTATTGGAGTATTTCAGAAAAAAGGGAATCGTAATGGACGTCCTTCTGCATTGTTTCAGGGGTTCCCCGGATATGCATGAGAACAAGAGGAGTATCCTCCTTGGCAGCCACTTTCGCAAGGCTTTGGTCAAAGTTTAACCCACTGATATCATTTATAATTTCAGCTCCTGCTTCAATGGCTCTCTGTGCGACGGTCGATTTATAGGTATCAATTGAGATGGGTACATCCACTTCCTTGGCAATAGAATCAATGACAGGAATGACCCGGCGAAGTTCCTCTTTTAATTCAAGGGGTTTTGAACCTGGTCTGGTCGATTCTCCTCCAATATCTATGATATCTGCCCCCTCCTCAACCATCCTCAATCCATGAGCTTTAGCCTTCTCTTTATCAAAAAAGAGGCCTCCATCTGAAAAAGAGTCTGGGGTGACATTGAGAACTCCCATCAAGAGGGTTCGTTTTCCCAGTATCAATGTCCGTTTTCGGCAGCGTATGGAGTAATTGGTTTTGGAAATATTTTTAAGTGTTTCTTTTATGGACTGTCCAAGAAGTTGAAGGTCCGGGTATTGTTCTAATTTGAGGATTAGTTTTTCAAAATGTTTTTGGGTTCCCATGAGGAGGGCGTCTGTCTGGTTGGCGCTGCAGTCAAGCCCCCTTCCATCGACAGCGACATCTCCTCCCAGTGAGAGCAATTCTTGTTTGAGAAGGTTTGCCGTTCGAGGATCAATTCCCTCCACCTTGAGATTGAAATTGAGGGTTTTCCCTCCCATCAACTTTACGCCAATAGGATCCACTCCCACTTTTTTCATTTGTTGGATGGCTTCGCTGGCATTCGTGATGTGAAGGCATCGAATCAGATTCATCTCGACTAGACATTCTCACCCTTGATAATGGCTTCGATTTGATTCCCGTCGAGAACCTCTTTCTCAAGAAGGGTATTAGCCAATTTATGGAGGATGGCCATATTCGTCTGGATAATCTCTTTGGCTCTTTCATGACCCTGGGTCACAATATCCCTGATTTCATTATCGATCAACCGAGCCGTGTCTTCACTATAATCTCGGTGCTGAGCAAACTCTCTTCCCAAGAAGATCTGTTCTTCTTTTTTACCGTAGGCTAAGGGCCCAAGATTATCGCTCATTCCCCATTCGCAAACCATTTTCCTGGCAATTTCTGTGGAACGTTCGATGTCATTCCCTGCGCCGGTGGTTTGACTGTTTAACACCAATTCCTCTGCCACCCTTCCTCCCATCATGACCGCAATATTATCCAGCAGGTAGTCTTTTGGATAGGTATGCTTTTCATCAATAGGAAGCTGCTGGGTGATGCCCAAGGCTCGGCCCCTGGGGATGATCGTCACTTTATGAATGGGATCTGTTCCAGGAATCATTTTGGCCACTAAGGTGTGGCCCGCTTCGTGGTAAGCTGTAATTCTCCGCTCTTCAAGAGAAATGATCATGGATTTTCTTTCCACACCCATCATGACTTTATCCTTAGCCTGTTCCAAGTCGGCCATCTCGACCCGTTCCTTTCCCAATCGAGCAGCCAGTAAAGCTGCTTCGTTCACGAGGTTCTCCAGATCAGCTCCAGTAAATCCAGGAGTTCCTCTGGCCAGGAGGGTGAGATTGACATTCTCACCTAACGGTATCTTTTTAGAGTGGACCTTTATAATTTCCTCTCTTCCCTTCACATCGGGGATAGGCACAACCACTTGACGGTCAAAACGACCTGGCCTGAGCAGGGCGGGGTCTAAAACATCTGGCCGGTTTGTTGCCGCAATCAAGATCACACCTTCGTTCGATTCGAAGCCATCCATTTCAACCAATAGTTGGTTTAAGGTCTGCTCCCGCTCATCGTGGCCCCCACCCAAGCCAGCTCCCCGGTGCCTTCCAACGGCGTCGATTTCGTCGATGAAAATGATACAAGGAGCATTCCGTTTTCCCTGAAGAAAGAGATCACGTACTCGGGAGGCCCCAACCCCAACAAACATCTCAACGAAATCAGAACCGCTGATACTGAAGAAAGGGACATCGGCTTCGCCCGCAATCGCTCGAGCCAGAAGTGTCTTGCCTGTTCCGGGGGCGCCAATAAGGAGAACACCTTTAGGGATCCTTCCGCCTAGCTTTGTAAATTTTTTGGGATCCCTGAGGAAAGCGATGATCTCCTCTAATTCATCTTTCGCTTCTTCAATTCCAGCAACATTCTCAAAGGTTACCTGATGGAGTTCTTTAGTCAGAACTTTGGCTTTACTCTTTCCAAACGAAAGGGCTTTTCCACCTCCGATCTGCATCTGCTTCATAAAAAAGATCCAGACACCGATCAGAATAATCATCGGAGCCCAGGTGATGATGATCTGCATGAAAGAAGTGTCACTTTCTTTCTTTGCATTGATGACCACTCGCTTCTCTCTGAGAATTTTTATCATCTCAAGGTCTTCAGGTGCATAGGTCTTATAATGTTTGCCATCTACATCTCTCCAAATCAAATTTCTACCCTGGACCTCCACTTCACGGACCTGATTTTTCTCTACCTCAGAGATGAATTCCGAATAATTTTTATCTAAGACCGTTTGACGAGGTTTGCTATAAAAAAGGTTGAAGAGGAGAATCATGATGACAAAGATAATTCCCCAGAAGACCAGATTTTTATAAAGAGAACTCAAAAATTTTCCTCCAATATTGTTAAATTCCAACCAAGATTAACATAATCTTTCTTTTATTTCAATATCATGTAATTCATTCAGGAGTTAATAAAACTGATAAGATGTAGTCGTCCAATAATCTTCCAACCTGTTGAAATAATTTATTAAGTCACTTTATAGAGTGGAGAGGGTCTCTTTTTTCTTGAAAAAAGGCTAAAAAAACAGTAGATTATGCCTCGTCCGAATTAATCACAAATAGGAATACCGGAATAATGGAATGATGGGGAAACGGAACAACATTCCATCATAGGCCTTGGATAGGTGGTGTATGTCTACCGACCTCTTAAGACGATGTCCTCTTTTTGCCGGCTTGAAAGAAGAAGACCTGAAGAAGATCAGAGCCATTGCCTCCCTTAGGCAGGTTGGAAAAAAGAAGGTTCTCTTTTCTGAAGGGGAAGAGGCAAAAGGGTTTTATGTCATCCTCTCCGGAAAAGTCAAAATTTATAAGGTTTCATCAGAGGGTAAAGAACAGATCCTTCATATAGTCTCTGCACCGGACGCCTTTGCTGAAGCAACCCTCTTTCTTGAAGGAATTTACCCGGCTTTTGCAGAAACTTTGAGTGATACCCAACTCCTCTTCTTTCCCAAAAGAGATTTTATCCAACTGATCCAGAAGAATCCCCAACTGAGTATCAATATGATCGTCACCCTTTCCCATTATTTAAAGAGATTTGCATTGTTGATCGAAGAGCTTTCCCTCAAAGAGGTTTCTTCCAGAATGGCTAAATATCTGATCGATCTCTCATCGAAATTTTCGAAAGAAGGGAAGAGCCCCAAGGAGGTTGAACTCGATTTAAGTAAAACTCAACTAGCCTCAAAATTGGGGACGATTAGTGAGACCCTTTCGAGGACTCTGGCAAAGATGAAAACCAAAGGGATTATTGATGTGAAGAAAAATAAAATTCTCATCCTAAATCGAGAAGCCTTAGAAGAGCTATCCTCAGGTTTGAAGATATGATCCCACCTCCAAAGGTAGACTTTCCGCTGTGCCTGTAATACCCTCTATAACATAGGTGGCGATAATTCTAATTCCTTTACCCGGACTCCTCAATTGAGAAGACATATCCAAAAAATCTCCCCTCGCCCCTCTTTATCAAAGAGGGGTAATCCCTCCCTTTAGTCTCCGACCCGGAGCGGTCTCTCTCCGAGCTGGATGGCTCTACGAGCCGGAAGCTGACCTGGAGGGCAAAGGGAGGCGGGGAGGGATTTTATAAATCAATGTGGTCATTTCATATCAGTGGCCCT
>Ga0210049_1000547_pt1 | contig 31953 bp, 37 predicted proteins | sample CryGeyCG2014_300_2_FD_183964 | JGI IMG/M metagenome (GOLD analysis project Ga0210049, IMG submission 183964) | Groundwater microbial communities from aquifer - Crystal Geyser CG06_land_8/20/14_3.00 (SPAdes) (version 2) | ecosystem: Environmental > Aquatic > Deep subsurface > Groundwater | place... | reverse complement strand
GTTGTGACTGCTAATAGTAATTCTGGTACTTTTAGTGTTCGTTTTAATGATGGTTCTGGTGTTTTCTCCGGCTCTTCAAATTATGCTGTTGGTTCTTATCCTTATGATGTTGCTTTGGGTGATTTGGATGGTGATGGTGATTTGGATGTTGTGACAGCTAATCATATTGGTGATGGTACTTTTAGTGTTCGTTTTAATGACTACTTATCAGGCACTAACGGTCCTTGCTGTGGTGATGACGGTGCGAGCGATGATTTCAGTAATTCAACCCACCAGTGCGTGAATGGAGTATTCTCTGCAATTTAATAGTGGATTGATAAGGTTTAAATATATTATGATAATCTTATTTAATTTATGCGCAAAGCAATCACTCCTGTTATCAGCATAACCCTTCTCATATTCATCACTATTGTTGCAGGCACGAGCGCTTTCTTATGGGTTAACACTATTCAGTCTGATTTGCAGGAAAGCATAACGAGTAATGTTGAATCTTTCCCTGGCAGTGACTGCTCTCATCTTAACCTGATTGCAATGAGGGGTGACAGCGTAGTGATTTCCAATACTGGCTGTGATGCTGTCGGTAATGTCAGCATTTTTATTGACGGCGTATTGACGAGTTATGACTTGAACGCGCCTTTGGAGCCTGGGAAGGCCACTACTATTTCATACACTGCTTTAAGCGCTAACGAGTCGCACACTCTGCAGATCGTTTTGGATAATGGGAAAATAGTAAGCAAGACAATAAGCTCTTATGATGCCACGAGTGAAGCAGGATTCACAGGAGGGGAAGAAGCGCCTGAAGGTTTCACTTGTGAGGAAAGCAGTTGCAACGCGCCTTACACTATGTTCACAGGCACAATATTAAACAGCACTAATAATAATTGCCCTTGCTGCGGTGATGACGGATTCAATGACGTATTCTACAACTCAACGCACATGTGAGGGTATGGGAGTGTTATTTTTGATACTGATAATTTATATACGACAGACTTGTACGGTGATTGGTCTAATTATTCCTCAGGTAAAGGAGTATGTGAATTGAAAAGTTTTAGTTGGTTTCAGGGCAGTGCTGACTTTGACACTGAATTAGTCAATTATTCCATTGCTGGTGTTTATTTTCTTGCAGTGGGTGATGTGGATAATGACGGCTGGGAGGATATTGTAACTACTCAACCTTTTGTAAATGGTCCTAGTTACCAATTTAGTGTATCTTTGAGTGATGGTGACGGCACTTTCGCAAGCCCTGTTAATTACTTAGCAGGTAATAATCCTTGGTTTATTGTTCTTGGTGATGTGGATAATGATGGCTGGCTTGACGCAGTTTTTTTTAACTGGTGGGATAATACTTTGAGTGTTAGTTTGAATGATGGTGACGGCACTTACGGATCCCCAACAGTTTACTCTGTTGGTGCACCAGCGCGTTACCTGCTTCTTGGTGATGTGAATAATGATGGCTGGTTGGATATTATTGTTCCAAAATCAGGAAACCCAAGTAATTTAGGAGTTTTCATAAATGATGGTGACGGCACTTTCGCATCTGGTGTGGATTATCAGGTTGGAGTTGGCGTGCATCAAATTGCATTGGGTGATATTGATAAGGACGGCTGGCTTGATGTTGTTACAGGTAATTCCGGCAGCGCTTATGTTAGTGTTAGTTTGAATGATGGTGACGGTACTTTCGCTGCTCAAACAACTTATTCAACAGGGAATTATCCCATAGGAGTTTCATTGGGTGATGTGGACGGTGACGGCTGGCTGGATATTATTGCTGTTGTATCAAATGGGAACATTGCAGTTTTTTTGAATGATGGTGATGGTACTTTTGCCAGCGCAGTTAATTACCCTGTCACTTCCTTCCCTGCACCAGAGTACGTATCATTAGGTGATGTTGATAATGACGGTTGGTTAGATATTGTTGTAACTCATAAATATCAAGGAGACTTTGGAGAGTACGAAGTTTTATTAAGTGTATCTTTGAATGATGGTGACGGTACTTTCGCCAGCCCTGTTAATTACCCTTTCAGGCCTTACTCTCCTGCAGGTTTGTATGACCTTGACCATGACGGTGACTTAGATATGATATTCGCTGATATTGGTTCAAAATTTAGTATTTCTGAAAATCCAATAATAAACAGTGGGAGTAACGGCCCTTGCTGCGGTGATGACGGGGCAAGCGATGATTTCAGCAATTCAACGCATCAGTGCATTAATGGCGTGTTCAGTGAAATTTGAATAGCAATCTTTTTAAATTAATCAAAGTATTATTATCTTGTTCCAAAATGTGCGAAAGCATGTGTGACTACGTGTTCTGACTGGGAGAGGAAAAAAAGTATTTAAGTAAGAGACAATAGGTTTGATGAAATGGGACACGTTATAGGGGATCCTGATTTCCCCAGAAGAGGAAGCATGCAGTTTTGGCCCAGGAAGAGAGCCAAAAGAATTTACCCTAGATTGAGGAATGCACCAGAACTTCAGGAGCCTGTTCTTACAAGTTTTTCAGGATACAAAGTCGGCATGACTCACATGGTAATTATTGACAATTTAAAGCACAGCCCCACAAAAGGCGAAGAAATTGTTGTGCCTGTCACAATCATTGAATGCCCTCCGTTAAACGTTTTCTCAATAAGATTCTACTCAAAAAATTTAAATTATTCACCAATACTTTGCCAGTTAAATTCTGAAAATTATGAAAAGGAATTGAACAGGAAATTAACCCTTAAAAAAGGCGCGAAAGAAAAGAAAGACAAGTATTCAAAGGATGACTTGTTAAGAATGGCTGGAGAAGGAAAGATTGGCAGGGTAAGCGTTTTAGTCCATACTAATCCCAAACTGACAGGCATTGGCAAGAAAAAGCCTGAAATTATGGAAATAATAGTTGGCGGGGATTTGAAAGACGCGGTTAATAAAGCGTATGAATTATTAGGCAAGCAAGTCACAGTGAATGACGTTTTCAAGGAAGGTGAGCAGATTGACACTTTCTCAGTAACAATAGGCAAGGGATTCCAGGGCAGCGTAAAAAGGTTCGGAGTGAAGATTGGAAGGCATAAGGCAGAGAAAGTGAAGAGAAAAGCAATGAGTCTTGGTCCGTGGAAGCCTTCAAAAGTTAACCACAGAGTGCCGCAGCACGGGCAAATGGGTTATCAGACAAGATGCGATTATAATAAGTGGTTAATGAAAATTTTAGAGCCTGAAAAGGTTGCTGCCAGAGGCGGATTCGTGAATTACGGTAACCCGAAAAATGTTGTAATATTACTGAAAGGCAGCGTGCCAGGGCATAAGAAGAGGCTGATAAGGTTAAGGAAAAGCATCAGACCTAATATTGCACTGCCAAAGCAGGTGCCTGAAATGATAAGCGTTTCAACAATGAGCAAGCAGGGATGAAAAATTTATGAAAGCAGATATTTTAAACGTTAAAGGGGAAAAGGCAGGCAAAATTGATTTGCCTGAACAATTCAGCGAGAATTACCATCCTTTAATTATTATGAGGGCTTTTAATGCTGCTTTGTCACAGAAATACCAGCATTACGGGACTGACCCGAGGGCTGGATTAAGGAAAGTAACCGAATTATCAAAGAGAAGAAGGAAGTACAGGGGAGTTTACGGTGCAGGCAGGAGCAGGACGCCCAAGAAAGTCATGAGCAGGAGCGGTTTAAGATTCCATTACGTTGCTGACAAGGCGCCCCAGACAAGGAAGGGAAGAGTTGCGCACCCTCCTCTGGTTGAGAAAGTTTTTGAGGAAAAAATTAACAAGAAGGAGAAATTATTGGCATTAAGGAGCGCGATTGCAGCAACAATCATGAAAGATGTTGTAAGCAGAAGGAACCACAAGATTGGAAATATTAGTCTTCCGTTAATTGTTGAATCAGCAGAAATTCTGAAGAAAACCAAGGAAGTGAAGGGATTGCTGGAAAAATTAGGATTAACTGATGAATTGAAAAGGATTAAAGAAAGGAAAATCAGGGCAGGAAAAGGCAAGAACAGGGGAAGAAAATACAAAGTGAAGAAAGGGCCATTATTCGTTGCAAGCAGTGACTGCTCATTATTAAAATCTGCAAAAGGATTATTAGGGGTTGAAGCAGTGCCTGTCAAAAATTTGAACGTTACATTATTAGCCCCTGGCGGCAAGCCAGGAAGATTAACAATATGGACAAAGGAAGCGGTTCAGGAAATGGGCAAAGATAAGTTATTCACAGGTGAGAAGAAATGAAAAATTATGATGTTCTGATTAATCCCCTGACAACTGAGAAAAGCGTCAGGTTAATGGAGACAGAAAATAAATTAACCTTCATAGTTGCGAAGAATGCCAGCAAGAAAATGATAAAGGATGCTGCTGAAACATTATTCAGCTTGAAGGTAAAAAAAGTTAACACTCACAATAATTTAGGGAAGAAGATTGCAGTCGTAACACTGCATCCTGACTTTAACGCTATGGACGTAGCAACTAAGCTTGGAATAATATGAGGATGACAAGATGCCAAAGAGATTAATACAGCAAAGAAGGGGAAAAGGGAAAAGCTCAAGATTCAGGAGTCCGGGGCACAGGTTCAAGGGAGCTGTAGCCATAAGGAAAGTTGACACTATTGAATTAAACGGCGTCATAAAAGGGATTGTAAAGGATATTTACCACGACCCATCAAAGGATGCGCCCATGATGATAATATTATATGAGAATGATGAAATTATCCAGTACCCTGCACCTCTTGGCATAAAAGTCGGCGACTCTGTTGAGAGCGGTAAGACAGCAGCAGTGAAGATGGGCAGCGTGCTGCCTTTAAGTAATATTCCTGAAGGAACAAGGATTTACTGCCTGGAAAATAAGCCCGGCAACGGCGCAAAAATGGTGCGCTCAGCAGGAAGTTTTGCAAGAGTTATCGCGCACGAAGAGAAAGGAGTTGTAGTGCAGATGCCAAGCAAGAAGAACCTTGTGCTGCCCGGAACTTGCAGGGCAGTTATCGGGAAAATAGCCGGAGGCGGGAGAAAGGAAAAACCATTCGTGAAAGCAGTCAATAAGAGAAAAGCAAGACAGGCAAGGGGCAAGAAGCACATGACAGTGACTGCGAGCACGAGGAACGCTGTTGAACACCCTCATGGCGGAGGAGGCGGAAGGAATAAGAAGAATAAATCAGTAAGCAGGCACGCGCCTCCAGGGGCAAAAGTCGGTTCAATAGCCCCAAGAAGAACCGGAAGGAAGAGAGGTAAGACAGTATGAGTGACGAAGCGCAGCCAAGTATAGCAAAGAAAAGAATATTTTACATTAAAGGCAAAACTAAGGAGGATTTGAAAAAATTAAGCAATGAGGAAGTGCTGAAAATAATCGGCGCAAGAGGAAGAAGAAGCCTGAAGAGAGGATTAACCAAGGCGCAGCAGGACTTAAACGCGAAAGTGGATGAAGCAAACAAATTAATTGAACAAGGCAAAGAACCGAGGGAGATTAAAACCCACTGCAGGAATGCAATAATAGTCCCTAAAATGTTTGACTTGACTATCAAAGTTCATAATGGAAAAAGTTTTGAAAAAATTATAATAAAAACTGAAATGATAGGGCATTACTTGGGAGAATTCGTGCTCACAAGGAAGAAAGTAGTGCACGGCAAAGGAGGTTCAGTAAGCAGTGCAGAAGCAGAGGCTAAATAAATTATTATGGCAAAGAATACGATGATTCCAAACGCGGCAACGGCAAATGTGATTATGCCAGTGTCAACAAAGTACACAATTAACATAGGCAAGTGGATAAAAGGTGACAATGTTGACAAGGCAATAAGGAAGCTGGAAAGCGTGGCAAAGAAGGAAACAGCGCTGCCTATTGTAAGATTCAAAAAGGACACATCCCATAAGAGAGGCATAAGCGCTGGAAGATACCCTCTTAAAACTGTTATGCACGTTATCAAAGCCCTGAAATTAGTGAAATCTAATGCGAAACATAAAAGTTTGGACGATTCAAAATTAGTAATTAATGAATTCATGCCCAACATGGTTTTCAGCCAGAGGCAGAGGGCAAAACATGACAGGGGCAGGCTGACAAGCCTGAAAATAGGAGTAAGGGTGGAAGAAAAATGATTGAAAGAAAATTAATCAAGGAAAAAATAAATGATTACAGGATACAGGAATACATATTGAATCATTTTAAGGGAAGCAGTTACTCCCACTCAATTATCCAGAAAACTCCTCTTGGCGAGAAAATAATCATATTCTCATCAAAGCCCGGATTAATAGTGGGAAGAGGAGGGGAGAATGTAAAATCCATTGTGAAATTATTAAAGGAAAAGTTTGAAATGCAGAGCCCGCAGGTTGAAGTTCAGGAAATAAACGAGCCATTCCTTGATGCTTCAATAGTTGCGGAAAAAGTTGCAGAAATGCTTGTAAGGATGGGCACCAGCCGCTTCAAATTCATAGGGCACAGGATTGCCCAGAACGTTATTGACGCTGGGGGAATAGGGGTTGAAGTAAAAATCAGCGGAAAAGTCCCTGCCAAGAGAAGCAAGACATGGAAATTCCTGCTGGGATACCTGCCTAAGTGCGGATACCCTGCTGACGTTTTTGTGAAAAAAGGTTACAGGATTGCAGAATTAAAACCAGGAACAATAGGAGTGACTGTAAAAATACTGCCACCTAATGTTGAAATGCCTGATGACGTGATAATAATAGGAAAACCAGTAATTACTGAAACTGTTGAAAAAACCAGCCCTGAACTGAACAATGCAAAATTAGTAGCAAAAGAACCTTCAGCAATTGAAGAAGCAAAACCAGGCAAGAAGGCAGATGAGAAAACTGCAGAGAAAACTCCTGCAAAAGAATCAAAGAAAAAAGAAGGAATGAAGCAGGCAAAGAAGGAAAAGCCTGCGAAGAAAGCACCAGCCGATAAGGAGGCAGGGAAGAAATGACAATAGCATACTTGAAGGACTTGAAAAAGATGAGCGATGACGAATTAGAAAAGAAGATGGAAGAATTAAAAAAAGAATTAATGAAGAAGCGCACGCAAATTTCAAGCAAGCAGAATCCTGACAAGCCTGGAATGATGAAAGAAATAAAGAAGGCGATTGCAAGGATTAAAATAATAAAACACTTAAGAGGTGGGATGTAAAAAGATGGACGTTTGTCAAAAATGCGGTTTGCCGAGTGACTTATGCGTCTGCGAATCAATCGCGAAAGAGCAGCAAAAAATAGTCATTTCGGACGTTCGCAGGAAATACAAAAAACACATGACAATCATCGAAGGGCTTGACGGGAAACAAATCGATGTAAAAAGTTTGACAAAACTTTTAAAACAAAAATTCGCCTGCGGAGGAACAGCAAAAGACGGCACTATTGAACTGCAGGGACAGCACGGACGAAAAGTTAAGGAGGTATTAATCAAAGAGGGATTCCCTGAAGAAAGCATTGAAGTGAAATGATAAACAAAAAAAATGTGATGAATCATGAATTCATCGGCTTAAAAACAGAAGTCAAGAATTCAGGAATGAAAGGAATCATTGTTGACGAGACAAAAAACACGTTCATCATACGCTCAAACACGAAAGACAAAATAATACCCAAAAAAGGCAACGAGTTCAAATTGAACTTGGCAGAAGGGGATTACACTATAAAAGGGGATGCCGTAATGCAGCGTCCATACGAAAGATTGAGGAAAAAATACAAGGTGAAAAATAAATGGGGAGAAATTTAGGAATAAAAGGAATTGAAGCGCCGGAGAAGGAATGCTCGGACAATAATTGCCCATTCCACGGCTCATTAAGAGTGAGGGGAAGAATATTCAGGGGAAAAGTAGTCAATGACAAGATGAGCAAAGGAGTTACTATAAAGTTTGAAAGAATTTACAAGATTCCGAAATTCGAGAGATTCGCAAGGAAGAATACCCAAATTAAAGCGCATAATCCTGAATGCATAAATGCAAAATTAGGCGATGAAGTCACAATAATGGAAACCCGCCCTATTTCAAAAACAATAAGTTTCGTTGTAATCAAAAAGGAGAAAATGATATGAAAGCGATAAAGGCAAACGTAACAAAAGGATTCGAAGTCGGCAGCAGATTAATAGCCTCTGACAACAGCGGCGCGAAAATAGTGCGGCTCGTTTCAGTAAAACTTGGAAAGGCAAGGAAAAGGAAGAGGCAGACAGCAGGAGTCGGCGACGTTATAACTGTGAGCGTGAAAACAGGAATTGCGTCAATGAAAAAGAAATTATTCACAGCAGTAATAATAAGGCAGAAGAAAAGCTACAAACGAAGCGACGGAACAAGAATAAAATTTGAGGACAACGCGTGCGTAATACTGAAATCAGAAGAAGGAGACCCCAAAGGAACAACAGTGAAAGGGCCTGTTGCGCGCGAAATTGTTGACAGGTTCCCGAAAATCGGGAAAATAAGCAGCATAGTGGTGTGATAAAATAATGAAAAAGAAATTTTCAGCAAAATGGAAGGCAAGCAAGCAGCCAAGAAAGCAGAGGAAATACTTAGCTAACGCGCCTTTGCACGCGAAGCAGGGAATGATGAAAAGCAATTTGTCAAAAGAATTAAGGAAGAAGCACTGCACGCGTTCAGTTCGCGCAAGAAAAGGCGACACTGTCAAAATATTAAGGGGGATTCATAAGGGAAAAACCGGAAAAATTGAAAAAGTTGACAGGAAGAACTGCAAATTATTCATTGAAGGAATAAAATTCGAGAAAAAAGACGGCACTAAAACCAAATTCGGAATACATTATTCCAATGTCCAGATAATTGATTTGGACTTATCAGACATAAAGAGATTAAAGAATAAGGAGAAGAAGGTGAAATAAAAAATGCATTTAAAGAGATTAAACACTCCGAAAAGATGGAATGTTGAAAAGAAATCAACAACTTTTATTACAAGACAATCACCCGGCCCGCATCCAAGAGAGTTAAGCGTGCCGCTGACAGTACTGCTGAGGAACCATTTAGGGCTTGTCGAAACTAACAAGGAAGTAAAGAGAATCATACATGACAAATTAGTATTAGTTGATAATAACTTAGTGAAAAATCCGAAACTGCCAGTAGGATTATTTGACATTATAAGCCTGCCAAGCCACTCATTATATTACAGGATAGTGCTGGATTATAAAGGAGGAATCAAGCCATTGAAAATTACCCAGAAAGAGTCGGAAATCAAGCTGTTCAGCATACTGAAAAAGACAAGAATAAAAGGCGGAAAAATACAGTTAAACTGCACGAGCGGAAGGAATATTCTGCTGCCTAAAAATGATTACAGCACAGGCGACACTTTAATCATTGACTTAAAAAATAAGAAAATAATTAACCACTTAAAGAGCAGGGAGGGTGCTTTAGTGCTTGTAATGAAAGGAAAACACGCAGGGGAAGCAGCAATAATCAAAGGATTCAAGAATTTCCTGAGCGTGAGCAAGGACAGGGCAATACTTGAAAGCGAGAAAGGAAAAGTTTACGAGACAATGAAAGAATACGTTTTCATAATAGGGGAAAACAAGAATGAGATAAGAATAAGGGAAGAAGACATTAAATTCGGCAAAAAAGCGGAAAAAAAGGAAGCAAAACCTGCAAAGAAGGCAAAAAAACCAGCAGTTAAAGGTGGCAAAAAATGAATGCTATGAAAAATGTGAAAATAGAAAAATTAACCCTTAATATTGGGGTGGGCGAGCCGGGCGACAAGTTAGAGAAAGCATTCGCATTATTAAAAGAAGTAACCAGCAGGAAACCAGTCAAAACAATATCCTACAAGAGGATTCCTAAATGGAACGTGCGCCCGGGATTAACAATAGGAGTTAAAGTCACGATGAGGAAAAATTTTGATGAATTATTGAAAAGATTATTAATGGCAAAGGATTACGTGCTGAAAAAGTCATGCTTTGACAATTACGGGAATATTAGTTTCGGGATTGACGAATACGTCCACGTTCCAGAACTAAAATATGACCCTAAAATCCCAATGTTCGGATTCAATGTTACAATAACTCTTGAAAGGCCTGGCTACTCAGTAAAGAGAAGAAGATTAAGTGCGGCGCACCTGCCAAGGAAACATTTTATTAACCAGGAGGAAGCAGTAAAATTTATGAAAGAAAAATACGAAGTGAGTGTTGAATGACAGCAAAAAACTGGGAAAAACAATTCGGGCAGGTAAAGCATAAAAAAGCTGAAAGAACAAGGCAGTTAAAGTTCAACAAGCCGAAAGACAGGAAATACGGCAGAGGCACAAGGAAGTGCAAGATTTGCGGGAGAAGAGGTGCAATAATAAGACGATACTCCTTAAACGTTTGCAGGCAGTGCTTCAGGGACATAGCTGCGGAGATAGGGTTTAAAAAATTTTAAGGTGAAAAAAATGAGACATGATTTACTCGCGGACGCGTTATCAAACATTACCAACGCTATAAGGGCAGGAAAAAAGGAATGCACTGTCAAACCAGTGTCAAAATTATTAATGAAAGTTCTGGACTTATTCAAAAAGGAGGGCTACATTGAAAATTACGAATACTCCGACAATAAGAAGGGTGGGATAATAAAAATAATCCTTAACGGCAGAATTAACAAGTGCTTTGCAATAAAGCCAAGATTCTCCGCCAAAAAAGATGAGATTGAAAAATTCGAAAAAAGGTATTTGCCCGGCGAGGAATTCGGAATCTTAATACTTTCAAGCCCGCAGGGATTAATGACTCATCAGGAATTAAAGGAAAAAAATTTAGGAGGGAAACTAATCGCTTACGTGTATTAAGTGAAGAGGAATTATGGAAATTGAAATAATATTGCCTGAAGGCGTGAAAGCCGAGAAGAGAGGAGGGGAATTAGTTTTCACAAAGAACGGGAAAGAAAACAGCAAAGAATTATCCAACCCATCAATAGCAATAGACATTAAAAAAGGCAAATTAGTGTTAAAAACAGTAAGGGATAACAGGAATCTGAAAACATTAATAAATACTTTCGCATCGCACATAGAAAATTTGATTAAAGGATTGTCTGAACCTTTTGTTTACAAATTAAAAATTTGCGGCTCGCACTTCCCGATTACAGTAAAAGTTGAAGGGAAAAATATAATAATCTCCAATTATTTGGGCGAGAAAGTCCCGAGAAAGTGCAGAATAGTCGGCGATGCAGAGGTTAAAGTGGACGGAAACATTATAACTGTAACCTCGAATAATAAGGAATACGCCGGCATGACTGCTGGAATTATTGAAAAAACAGTGCAGATAAAACTGCATGACAGGAGAATATTCCAGGACGGAATATACATAACCGAGAAAGCAGGGAATAAAGTATGAAAATCGAAGAATTAATCAAAGTGAAAAAATTAATCAGGAAGAAGAAACCAATATTCCGAAGATCTGAAGGGCACAGGAGCAAAAGACTGCCTGACAATTGGAGAAAACCAAAAGGCCATCATTCAAAAATCCGAAGGCATAAAAGATGGGCTCCTAAAATGCCGTGCATTGGCAGAAGAACGCCAGCAGTTTTAAGAAACACTGACAGGAAAGGCAGGAAATTAATCAAAATAAACAGCGTTAATGATTTGAAATTATTAGGCAAGGACAGTGCAGGAATAGTGAGCAAAAAATTAAGCTTAAGAAGCAGGGAAAAAATAGCATTAGCAGCAAAAAATTACACTTTCATTAATTTTAATCCGGAAAAAATATTAAAACAAGTAGTTGAATTAAAGGAAAGAGCAAAGAATAAAAAAATGAAAAAGAAGCAGGAGAGGAAGCCTGAAGAGAAGAAAGAGAAACCTTCAAAAACTGCAGAGAAACCATTAAAGCCTGCAAAGAAACCAGAAAAGCCGAAACCATTAGTTAATGAAGTAGAAGGTGGGAAGGAATGAAGCAGAACAAGCAGAAAAAATTAATATCAAGAACCCTTAAAATCGGCAAAAACAGGATCAGAATCAACCCTGAAAAAGAAGACATGCTGAGTGAAGCAATAACAAGGGCTGACCTGAGAAGCGTGGTAGGCACTGCAATAATAATCAACAGGAAAAAAGGAATAAGCAGAGCAAGAGCCAGGGCAAGGAAAAGCCAGCAGAAGAAAGGCAGGCAGAAAGGGCCTGGGAAAAGGAAAGGAGCCAAGTATCCAAGAGTTTCAAGGAAAGAATTATGGATGAGCAAAGTAAGAGTGCAGAGGCGCTTCCTGAAAGAATTAAAAACCAAGGAAAAAATAGACAAGAACAGTTATAGGAACCTTTACAGGATGGTGTCAGGAGGATTTTTCAGAAGCAAAGCGCACTTAAAATTATACTTGTCAAAAAAAGGAGGAGAGGAGTGAAATAATGGGTTACGGACCAAAATATACAGTCCCTTACAAGAGGAAGAAGCAGAACAAAACAGATTACAGGAAAAGGTTAGCACTGCTTAAAAGCAGGATGCCAAGATTAGCAGCCCGCAAAACTAACAAGAGAATCATAGCCCAAATAATCACGTTTGCTCCTGAAGGCGACAAGACAATAATAAGCGTTTCAAGCAGGGACTTGAAAAAGTACGGATTAGCAGTTGACGCGAATAATACTCCAATTGCATACTTAACAGGCTACTTATTGGGCAAGTCAGCAATTAATAAGAAGATTAAAAAAGCAGTTTTCGATTTGGGGCTGAACATTGCCACGAAAGGCAACAAATTATACGCAGTATTGAAAGGCGCTGCTGATGCAGGAATTGAAATACCTCACTCAGAGGAAGTAATGCCCTCAGCAGAGAGACTGGCAGGGGCGCACATTAAAAATTTTGACACTGCAATGGTTGAGAAGATAAAAAATAATATTGATTCAAAGGTGAAATGAATTTGTTTAATAAAGACAGGAAAAAAATGAAACGAAGGGATGTGAAAAGAAGGGAAGAGGTTCAGGTTGAATGGATTCCAAGAACCCAGTTAGGAAAGAAAGTGAAAGCAGGAGAATTAACAGACATTAATGCAATACTATCCAATAATATGATAATAAGGGAGCCTGAAATAACCGAGACATTAATCCCTAATTTAAGCACTGAATTATTACTGGTCGGCCAGGCAAAAGGCAAATTCGGCGGAGGGCAGAGAAGAATATACCGCGTAACCCAGAAAACCACGAAAGACGGGAAAACTCCGAAATTCGCGTGCACAGCAGTAGTCGGGAACCAGGACGGAATAGTTGGGGTGGGCTCAGGCTCAGGAAAAGAAACAGTGCCTGCAAGGGATAAGTCAATAAAGGATGCGAAAAAGAATATTTTCAGAATCAGGAGAGGGTGCGGAAGCTGGGAGTGCGGGTGCGGGGAATCGCACAGCATACCATACGCAGTAACAGGCAAGAGTTCAAGCGTAATAATAAAATTGCTGCCAGCGCCGAAAGGTATAGGATTATGCGTTAATGACGAGTGCAAGAAAATTTTAAAACTTGCAGGAATAAAGGATGTGTGGAGCAAAACTAAAGGCAAGACAGATTCAAGAGTAAACCTTGTAAAAGCATGCATAAAAGCATTAAGGAATTTGAACAAATTCCATACCAACCCGAAGCATTTAAGCAATATTGTTGAAGGTGCGGACAAATGATGATAGCCATAAGAGTAAGGGGAAAAGTAGGATTAAGAAAAGGAATAATTGACACCTTCAAAATGTTAAGAATGGAAAGGTCACACTCAGCAGTATTGCTGCCTGAGAATCCAATTTATAGGGGAATGATAAAAAAAGTCAAAGATTACACAGTTTTCGGGAACATTAATGATGAAACCCTGAAAGAATTATTAAAGAAGAGGCTGGTCAGGAAAGACAAAGCAGAAGTCAGCGATAAACTTGTTGACAAGGTAATAAAAAATTTGAAAGAAGGCAAGTTGTTAAAGGACGTTGAGGAAATAAAACCAGTTATCAGGCTGCACCCTCCAAGAGGAGGATTCAGGGGAAAAGGCATCAAGAAAGCATTCAAGCAGGGAGGAGTATTAGGATTCCGCGAATCAGTTGACGAATTAGTTAAAAAAATGATGTGATAATGCAATGGTAGTAAAACACAGAAGGAAAAGCAGCAGGAAAAAAGGGTATAATCATAGGCAGGGGCTCAGAAGAAGAGGCTCAGGCAACAGGGGAGGAGTCGGAAGAGCAGGACTGGGCAAGAGATGCAAGCAGAAAAAACACAAATTCATGAAGAACGGAAAACTCGGATACGGAAAGAACGGCTTCACATCAATCCATGAACAGCCTGCAAAAATTAATGTCGGAGAATTAAGCGCGAAAGCAGGCAAATTAGGCGAGGAAAAAAAAGGCAAATACTACATTAATGCAAACCGCATGAAAGTATTAGGCAAAGGGAGCGTGCGCGTCCCAATAGTATTATCAAATTATAAAAATATTACAGAAAATGCTAAGGAGAAAATAATTAAAGCAGGTGGGGAAGTAGCTGAAAAATGAAATGGCTGGATTACTTAAAATTTTTGCCTGAAGTTAAAAAACCGGAAAAAAAATTAGGCTTCAATGACAAATTAAAATGGACTATTACAATATTAATATTATACTTCCTTCTAAGCGTAATACCATTATACGGATTAAACCCTGACTACGTTGCACAATTCGAATCATTAAGCGTATTATTGGCAGCAAAACTCGGCTCGCTTATCAGCCTGGGAATAGGACCTATTGTGAGTGGGAGCATAATACTCCAATTATTGAACGGTGCAGGAATAATCAACATTAACACGCAGTCAAAAGAAGGCAGGGAGCAGTACCAATTATTGCAGAAAGGAGTGAACGTTTTCTTCATAATATTCATGAACGCAATGTACGTATTGTCAGGAGCAATACCCCCAGCGCAGGGCACTGCATTAAACATTGCATTATTAATAATACAATTAGTGTTAGGAGGATTATTATTAATGCTCTTTGATGAAATAACAAGCAAGTGGGGTTTCGGCAGCGGAATAAGCCTGTTCATAGCAGCAGGAGTCAGCCAGCAAATATTCGTAACAGCACTAAGCCCAATAATTAACCAGGGAACAGGGTACTTCGTCGGCTACATACCATTAATCCTGCAATTATTCGTTCAGGGAAACCCGGGAGCAGCAATATGGCCTGCCCTCAGCATAATAGCAACAGTAGGAGTATTCTTATTAGTGGTGTTCGCGCAGAGCATAAAAGTCAACATTCCATTAACAATGGGAAGAGTCAGGGGATACAACATAAAATGGCCAATAAAATTCTTCTACACAAGCAATATTCCAGTAATTTTCACTGCAAGCTTCATAGCAATGATCCAGATAATAGGATTATTCATGTCAAACGCGGGAATGCCATTATTAGGGGAATTCGCAGGGCAGAAACCAATAAGCGGATTAGCATTATGGCTGCAATTCCCAAGCATTCAGGACTTATTCATCCAGGGAATAGGAACATTTATTCCCCAATTAATAATATACCCATTATTCATGATTCTTGGAAGCATAGGATTCAGCGTATTATGGCTGCAAGTCGGGGGCCAGGATGCTGCAAGCGTTGCAGGGCAAATTTATGAAACAGGATTAAGCATTCCAGGATTCAGAAGGGACAAGAGAATACTTGAAAGAGTACTAAGCAGGTACATTAACCCATTAGCAATATTAGGTGCAGCAACTGTGGGACTGCTTGCAGTAATTGCTGACCTGTTCAGCGCATTAACAAGAGGGACAGGAATATTATTGGCAGTAATGATTATTTACGGAATTTATGAGAATATTGCAAGAACAGGGCTTGACAATGCAAGCCCTGCAGTGAAAAAATTATTTGAGGCGCTTTAAAAATGACAGATTTCCTGTACGGCATAAGCTGGCTCACTCCATTAGTTTTTACAATACTCGTGTCAGTAATTACAAGCACTTTATCCCAGGTAGTTTACGCATTCTTCACAAAAAAAGATTTCATAAAAAACAGCACTGCTGAAATGAAAAGTATGCAGAAAAAATTGTTAAGCATGAGCCCTGAAAGCAAAGAATACATGGAATTGCAGAACAAATTATTGGACCTGAATATGCAGTTAATGACGCACACTTTGAAGCCTACAATGATAACAATGATTCCATTCCTAATCATATTCGCTTACGCGAAGAGCGTAATACAATTAGACCAGCCCTTAATCACCTTGCCGGTAACCCTTCCAATAATAGGAAACAGTTTCGAATTCATAGGGGTTTACTTCATCACAAGCATTATATGCTCAACAATACTAAGAAAATTATTAAGCCGTTAATTTTTTAAAACGCTATATTTTGGTGATATTAATAATGAAAGTGAAAAAAAGCGACAGGACAAGCAAGAAAAGAAGATACACTTCCCCTGGAGGAGACAGGAGGATAGAATACCATAAGAGGAAGCACTCAGTTATAGTGTGCGCTTCATGCGGCGAAAAACTGAAAGGAGTCCCGTTAAGATTAAACAAGAAAAGCAAGACTGAGAAAGTACCGAACCGCCCTTATGCAGGAATTTACTGCAGTGCGTGCTCAAGGAAAGTAATAAAAGACAAAATTTATGAAAAGATAAGGAATATGGGAGAGTGAAGAAAAATATGATTGAAGTAGGAAGATTATGCTATAAAATAGCAGGAAGGGAAGCAGGCAAGCCGTGCATTATTATTGACATTATTGATGATAATTATGTTCTTATTGATGGGTTAGTCAGAAGAAAAAGATGCAACATAAACCACCTGGAATTCACGCCAATAATTTACAAAGTTGCAAAGAAAGCAGACACTGAAACAGTTGTGGATTTGCTGGTCAAGAACAAAATAATAAGCGAAGCGCCCAAGAAGAAAACAGCAGAAGAAAAGGCTGTGAAAAATGAGAAACCAGTAAAGCATAAAATAATCAAAAACCCTGAAAAGAAAGAGGCAAAGAAGCAGGCAAAGGCAGAGAAGAAAACCAAAAAACCAAAAACAGCAAAACCAGCCAAGAAAGCGGCAAAAAAACCAAAAACAGCAAAACCAGCCAAGAAAGCGGCAAAAAAACCAAAAACAGCCAAGAAGAAAGGAGCTGGGGAAAAAAAATAATTTAAAAAATCCTGAACACCACTAAAAACATTAATGCCTGACAAGAAATTGCTTGAAGAATTAAATGATTTGAAGCTTGTTAGTTCCGAGAAGTTCCTGAAAAGATTAAAAAAAATTAAGGAAGAAAACCCGCCACTTTATGACGAAATAATCAAAGCATTAAAAAAAGAGGAGACAAGCGAGGAGCCTGCCAACTTGATTGATTTAAAGGATGGATTTGGGCCAAAGCAATTAACTTCCGAGGAAGCAGAAGCGCCGAAATTAAAAAACAAGAGCAATAAATTGCTGCTAATCCTTGCAGTAAGCGGATTAATAATATTAATAATAGTATTTATAATATTCTTATTCTTATAATGAAAATTATGGGACTGCTCCCTTTTGAAAAAGAAAAAAGAAAATTAGTAAAAAGATATGAGAGTTCAACCAATCCTGAATACGGATTAAAACCGGAAGACAGAACCATTGCAGAACTGCTCAATTCAGGCATTATAAATCTTGACAAGCCGGGAGGATTAACCAGCCATGAAACAGCAGACATTGTCAGGAAAATTATGAAAGTGAAAAGTGCAGGGCACGGCGGAACGCTTGACCCGAGAGTGACAGGAGTCCTGCCAATTGCTCTGAACAAAGCCACAAGAATACTTGAAGTATTCCTTCACGGAGGCAAAGAATACGTTTGCGAAATGAAACTCCACAAAGAAGTGAGCGAAAAAGACTTGTTAAAAACGTTCAAAAAATTCACAGGCACAATCAAACAACTCCCGCCAATTAAGAGCAGCGTGAAAAGAATCCTGCGCGAAAGGACAATTTATTACATTGAATTGCTGGAATTCGCAGGCAGGACTGCGCTGTTCAGGGCGGGGTGCGAAGCAGGAACTTACATAAGAAAATTGTGCACAGACATGGGTGAAAGTTTGGGAGTGAACGCCCACATGCAGGATTTAAGAAGGACAAAAGCCAGCTGCTTCAAAGAAGAAAACAGCATTACCTTATTTGAACTGCAGGAAGCAATGGCATTGTACGAGGAGAAAAGTGATGAATCACTGCTCAGGAAGTGCGTAATGCCTGCTGAAGCAGGAGTGCAGCACTTAAAAAAAGTAATAATAAGCGACGGAGGAGTTGCAGGAATGAGTTACGGCGCGCCGTTAATGCTTCCTGGAGCAGTCGCAGTGACTGAGAACATAGAAAATAATGAATTAATTGCAGTGATGAGCCAGAAAAACGAGTTAGTCGCGCTCGGAAAAGCAGCAATGACAGGCAAAGAAATGCTTGAAAAAAGCAAAGGAATATGCGTGAATGCCTACAAAGTATTCATTGAAAGGGAAGTTTACCCAAGGAGCTGGAAAAAAGAATGACGTTCGAGCATTACTACACAAAGAAACCGACAAGCGCACTAAAATTTTACAATTTTAAAGCAAGAATAAGAGGATTCCATTTCGAGTTAACCACGAGCACTGGAGTGTTCAGCCCCAAAAAAGTTGACAAAGCCACAAAATTATTAGCAGAAAACATGATAATCCGGAATAATGAATCATTCCTTGACTTGGGATGCGGCTACGGCGCAGTAGGCATAACAGCCGCAAGAATGGGCGCAAAAGTAGTGATGAGCGATGTTAACGAAAGGGCATTAATGCTCGCGCAAAAAAACATTAAAAATAACAAATTAAGCGCTGAAATAGTAAACAGCGAAGGATTCGCAAACATTAAAATTTTTTTTGACAATATCTGCCTCAACCCGCCGATTGCGGCAGGCATGAAAACCTGCAAATCATTAATACATGAATCATGCAATCACTTAAACAATCACGGATTACTGCAGATAGTTGCAAGGCACAAGAAAGGAGGCAGAAGATTAATGGAATACATGGAAGAATTGTTCAGCAACGTTCAAACCCTTGCAAAAAAAGGAGTGTTCAGGGTTTACGTTAGCGAGAAAAATATTTAAGAATGCAAATCATTTCATTTAATCCAATGATAAATAAATCATTATTAAAAATTCTTGCATGCCCTGACTGCAAAAGCGGCTTGAAAGAGTCGGGCAAAAATTTAAAATGCACTAACTGCAAAAGAATCTTCAAAATAAGCAATGGAATACCATCATTGCTGCCGAAGAACCAATAATTTTATAAGTAGAAAAATTTGCCTTAACACCATCCAAAATTACGTTTAAAGGTGGTTTGTGAAATCATGAGTATAACTTATACAGAGAGCGCAGTAGGGCCTAATCTTCAGGAAGCAATCAGTAACGGGCAATTGCCTCCAGGCAAAACCCTTGAAGAGGCATTAAAAAATAATGACAGTTTAAGAAGCACTCTTAACAATAATATGAACTATTACGGCTCAGTAAAAAGCAAAAAAACCGGCTGGGAGAACTCATTAGGAGGCAGTAATCCAGTCCTCTTCGGCAATGACTGGTATAATAACACAAAATTCTGCAAAGATTACGTGAAATACAACCAAGAAGCAGGAGTTGACTTCATGGACAATGATGCTTCCGCGTGGACAGAGCCGTCAGCACATTTCAGCTTCTTTGACATGCTCGGGCCAATAGGATTATACGCAGGCATTAAGTCAATACTTTACGCTAAAAATAATTATGATGAAACAAAAGGCAAAGTTGCGCTCGGCGCTGGAATAGCATCAACTTGTGTTGGTGTAGTATCAACAGGATTAGCAGTAAGCAAATTCTCAAATTATTACACTAAGTACAATTCTTCAAATTTGATGACAAAACTTGAAGGCATTAAGGGCATGAGCATGACTGGCGGGAGCATGATGGCAGGATTAGGAGGCATATTATTGGCAGACGGAGTATTGGACATTATCAAATGGCGCAGAACAGGAGAAAGCAAGTATGCAATGTATGCAGCTGCAAAAATAGGAACAGGAGCGCCGGTAACAATCGGCGGAAGCATGCTCATAAGTGCAGGAGCCAGCAGTTGGCTGACAACTGAGAGTTTGGGAAGCGGGATGTACGCAGTCTCAACAGAGAATGCAGCAACTATTATGTCATTAAACGCGCCAGTCTCGTCAGCGTTCACGCTCGGAAGCATACCCTACGGCATTGGCTTTGGGATAATCGGTGGGGTTATTGCAGGAATTGCAGGAACAATCTTCCTTGCAAAGAAAATTGTCAAAAAGATAAGAAGCAAGAAGAAAGCAGGGCCTAATAATGTGAATTATTAAAAGGTGGAATGCGTTGAAAATAATAAAAGAAAAAAAAGAAGAGTTACTGACAAAGGATAATGTGAATAAAGCATTAAAGCAGGCATACTTGGGAAAAGATTACGGATTCACAGATGAAGAAATTAAAAAATTAAAAACTGCATTCTTCTACACCAACAATACGAATTCACTGAACAATTTCAGCACTAAAACAAATTCTTATAATGAAGGCAATATCCCTCATGAAAGATATATCAGGGCTTTGCAGGATTTGGAAATACTCAAATACGAAGAAAAAAAATATTCAATTTTCTCAGCAGATGAGAAGAAAAGCCTTGAAAAAGTATTGGGCAACTTTGCCGGCTTGGAAGAACTGGATTCTGAAATTTTTGAAAAATGGAGAAAAGCGCAGGCAGAATATGAAACAGAAGTTGTGAAATACTTGGCAGGAAGGGAAGTATTTGAATATTATTCTTTCATAGGGGGCTTGAAGCCTGAAGAAATGCCTGAAAAATTCAAAGAATACTACGCCTGCTATTTGGACAACATGAATCAAGAGCTTAAAAAAGAAATAATCAGCGAAAACATTTATGAATTTTTATCAAGCATGCCCTCAAAATCAGCAAAAGCAGAGAATGAAGAAAACACAGAAGAATTAAAGGCAATAATCCATAATTTTTACGAGAAAGGAGCTGATAATCTGCCGAAATTCATTAATGATTTGAATAATTATGAAATAATTTACAAAAAAATCCTGTTTAATAATGAAAAACTGGAAACTGAGTTTAATGCAGAGCTGAATTCATACTTTTTCAAGAAAAGCAGGCTAATATTGAATAATACAGAGATTAACCTGAAAATAAACAAGTACTTGGCTAAGAAAGCAGTAGTGAACAAAGGCTCAGAACTTAAAAAAGGCACCACTCTTAAAAGAAAATTAAGTATGGAAGAATTATTATCTGATAATGAACTCCTTGACAGATTAATAGGCGTGCCTGCAAACCATGAATTCTTCTCATCCGAAGAAATGTTCGTTCTCGTAACTGCAATTAATTACTTAAATCTTAACAAATATGAAAGAAAAATTGAAGAAAAAGAGAATCTTCTTGCAAACTTATTAATAGGAAAAACATTATATTATGATGCAAAATCTGACGAAGCAATAAAGGACTTTTACAGCACATTATATGACATTGTTGATAATAACATAATCTTTTTAAGCAAAATAATCAGGTATAATAATGATATGTTTCCTCAAAGTATGAACAATTTCTGGATTGAAAATTATGACAAGAAATATGAATTAATAAAATGCCTGCCAGAATATTTTAACAACGTCTCTGAAACTGAAGATGACAGCCCATCCATTACAGGCAAGGAAATTCTTGAAGAAGAATTAGTTGGTTCGATTAAACCTGAAATGATGGCAGAATTAAAGAAATTGAAGGCGGCAGAGAATGCAAAAAAACTAATAATTCCGAAAGAATCAGAACTGTCTGAAAAGCCTGCAAAACTATCAGCTCTGCAGCAGGAAATATTAGACGCGCAGAAGAAAATTTTAGGTGAAAAGAATGAGCAGTAAATCGCAGGCAAAGCAGGTATACTCACTGCTTTTCTTATTATTAATAATTTCAATAGGTTTCAGCGTGCCGTTTGCAACAGGATTTTACAGGTTCACCAACTCCAAAGGTTATGTTAACTCATTAGGAGGCATAGGTGTTGAGGCTAAGAATATTGTGTTAACCTGCACCGGGGCTGGAGGTTACACTGCATCAACTCAGACAACTTCCACTGGATATTATGATTTCAGCAGTTACGGAAACCAGTTCTTCTGCACTGACAACTGCGGAGTGACATGCAGAGTAAGCGCTTCAGATTCATTAATTATTGTGCCAAGCAACAGTTTCTCGTTCACAGTTAAAAACGGGGCTTATGAAGAAGTCGGGAAAACAGTGAACATGGTTTACAACGCTTACATAGGAAAGGAATGCTTCAACTTCAACCAGGTAAGCGGTTCAATAAAATCAAACGATGGCTTAATAGTAAAAAACCAGAACGTATTATTGTCATGCAATAACAAGAATTACACTGCAACCACTAATAATGAAGGCATTTTTAACTTCACCACCACTAATGACTTATTCGCGTGCGATGCAGAAAATAACTGCAATATAAACTGCACACTAACATCCGAGAATATTACCTTAATAAACAGCAGCTTCACTGCAAGGATTGAAGAGGTTGAAACCTCATGCAATGCAGGCAATACTCAGATAATTAATTATTACACCAGCGGAGTATCCAATGCCAATCTTGACGTGGCAGGATTATTCGAACCAGACACTGCCAGTACTTACGGCCCAGTTTTCAGCTTCACATTCACGCCTTATGTAACAGTTAATGAGTGCAGGTTCAGCGAGACGAACAATGATTATTCGGGCATGACTAATGTTGTAAGCGGCTACGTAGGATTCGCACCATCGCAGGCAAGCCACACTTTTTACGTTGCATGCGACACGCCGTTAACAACAGAAGACTCACTGCACACTGAATCAGCAACTTACAATTTTGATTTGCAGAAACCTGTAATCACGAACTTGGACAACAGTTCAGGAAGCATATTGGACAGCATTCCGGCGAATGTGACAATCACTTTGAACGAGGACAGCAAGTGCCAAGTTTCAGGCGCAGACACTGGCTACGATTACGGATTAACCAACTGCTCCAATAATTACAGCACTAATACTGCCTGCGAACTGCCTCCATTATTTGAAGGCATTAACAATTTTTACGTGAACTGCGTTGACGCTTACGGCAATTACTACAACAGCACAGACAATGTCCAGGCAAGTTATGACATAGACACAGCAAATCCTGAATACGCAGTTGATTCAGAATCAGTAATGATAGGGCAGAACAATCCATACACTATTAACTGGATATTATACGACGCGCACCCGTCACGCTACGAATACTATTACCAGCAAGTTTCAATGGAAAATAGTTCATGGATTAATGCGCAATCAGTGCCTAAAACAGTGAATACTTTGAATCTTGGAATGTTCAATTACACACTAATCTTCAACGACACATTAGGGCATAAAAATTCGAGCACTGTAATAGTGGAAGTTACTGATTTGAACGCGCCAGTAATAACACTTATCTTGCCTGTGAATAATTCAGTAATCAAAAACCCAGTGATTATGAAAATCAGTTTAAGCGAGGAAATAACTAATTGCGCTGCAGAATATAATAATATTAACCACACAATGAACAAATTGCCCGGAGACGTGTTTAATTTAACAGATAATTTCACTGACGCGCTGCATAACGTGAAATTTTACTGCAATGACACTTACAATAATACAGGGTTTAACCAGATTTTCTTCACAGTTGACAATACGCCTCCTGAAATAAGCATTGACATTAATGATTCAATGCTTGAATACGCAGTTGACGCAGTTAACATTACACTGAACATTTCAGAACTTCACCTGGAAGAATGCTTATTGTATGCAGAATATCCTGACGAGTCATTACTGGCAGAAACCAATGATTTAAACATAGCATTCAATCCGGATGTTTTAACACAATTAGGAGTTTACACTATTGAAGTTTACTGCACTGACTTTGCAGGAAACTATAATTCAACAAGTAATTACTTCACAGTAAGCGACACTTCAAATCCAGTAGTAACGCTCTTATCTCCTGATAATGAATTATTGAACGGGACAGTATTGTTCAACTGCTTAGCAGTGAACCACTTATTAAACAATGCAACGCTTTACGGCAACTGGAGCAATGGCTGGCACGCGAACCAGACAATCCCTTTAAGCGGAATGCAGGACTACGCATCATTCGCCAAGAACATAAGCACAGGATATTACAAGTGGAATTGCTATGTGTGCGACACAAGCAGCAACTGCGCATTCGCTGCTGAAAGCAAAACATTTGAAACTGACAATACGAATCCTGTAATAAACCTGACTATCAGCGATTCAATGGTTGAATATGGAATGGACAATGTTAATGTGTCATACACTATTACTGAAGCCAATCCTGATTACTGTAGTTTTACTATTTACTACCCGAACAGCACATTATTAACAAGCCCTTTAAGCAATGAAATAATTTTAACGCCGTCAGAACTTACTGCTAAGGGAGATTATACTGCAATTGTTTACTGCAATGATGCTCTGAACAATTCAGCAAGCGCAATTGATTACTTCAATGTGAATGACACGCTCCCTCCTGCTGTGACAATTGTCAGCCCAAATCAAGCATATTACACAAAAAATAATATATTATTCAACATCACTCTTGACTCATTTGCTGAATGGTGCGGTTACTCTCTTGACGGATTCGAGAATATTACTCTAACTAATGAGTCATTATTCTCATGGCATTATGAGAATAACAGCGTGCCTGAAGGATTTCATTACGCAGAATTTTACTGCAATGATTCAAGCAATAATATGGGGATGAACAGCACTAATTTCATTGTTGAAACCACTCCGCCAAGCATAAATAATAATGCATATTCTCATGCTTATAATTCTGTTCTCGGATTGAACAATAATTTAACAATAAGCGCTGATGTTTTAGATGCACTTCCGGGAGTAAGCGAAGTATTATTCGACAGCCAGAAAGCACAATACAATATTGGCAGTATTTATTATTACAATCATACGTGCAGTGACACTAATCAGTACTGGAATAATGAAATATTCGCGAATGACACTTTAGGCAATAATAATACTCTTTCAGGATTAGGATTCACATGGTACTGCGACGTTTCGCCTCCAAGCATTACTGACTGCTCATTCAATGCAAGCACTGCTTCAGACGGGGCAATCGTAAGATTAAACTGTGAAATTAACGAAGAAGGGTATGCAAGCATTGACACAGTATTATTCAGCACGAACTTAGGCGCCCTAACACCAAGCAATACTACTATAAATGATTATTATTACGACTTTCTTTGCAATAATTCAATAGCTGGCAATGTAATATTATTAAGCGCAGAAGCAAACGATACATTAGGCAATAATAATACTGTTTCTTTCAGCGATTCCTTCTTCTGCGACGCGTTCGGGCCTGAAATAAATAATGTCTCAAGCATTCCTGCTGAAGCGCCGAAAGGAAACAATACATGCATAAGCGCGAACGTGACTGATGAAATGCTTGACAAAGTATGGATTAACACGAGTCTGCAGGAATACGGCAACCCTGACACTGTTTACTCAATTTATTACTTATCAGATGACGGCATTGGATGCGATTTAACAGCAGGCGACAACATTTTCTCGCACAATTTAGTATTGGACAAGTACGGCTACTACAATATCAGCACTATTAACGCGAATGACACAGAATCGCAAATAACAGAAATAATATTGGGCAGCACTGTTTACTCATATGACAATACTCCTCCTTTAATAGTAAGCACGCAAGTATTAGGCAGTTACCAGCTGAACAATGGAGAAAGCACTGTTTTAAGAGCAAGGGTGCAGGATTACCCTAACGGCGTGGATAATGTATTGTTCAAAATTTCAGGCAATAATTACACTTACACTTCAAAAAGCGTTGACTTGTATGATTACGTAGTAAACTGCAATAATGATTATGATTACAATTGGACTGACGTGTTCGCTTTTGACTCCTCAAATTATGCAAGCAATAAAACAGTGAATTACAATACTATAACCTGCGACACCCTTTACCCGATTGTTACTGAACCTTTTGTTGATGATTATGTTGTAACACAGGCAGAAGGACTGAACGTAACAACAACAGCGAGCGATTACCACTTGGATAATGTGTGGGTTATGATTACATCACCAGCAGGAGTAGTGCATAATTATACACTTAACAGTTTAGGGGGCAATAATTTTGGAGTAATTGCCCTTCTGAATGAAACAGGTGTCTGGTTTGTGAATCAAACGTTTGCGAATGATACTTATAACCACGTTAATTCCTCAGGCAATGCAGCTCTTAACATTACTGTTGAAGCAATGGATGAACCTTTCATAGCCAATTGCGGCATTAACAATACTTTGCTGCAGAACGGCGGAAGCGCCAGAATGTCCTGCTTCGTGAATGATGATGAAGGCATTGATACTGTATTGTTCGAATTGAACAATACGAATAATACAATTACAGACGTTAACAATCATGTTTATTACAAGGATTTTATTTGCGGAATCAGCCTGAACATACACTGGACTAACGTGTTCGTAAATGATAATGGAATTCCTGTAAATAGTTCAGCGCATCCTCTTGACTTCACTCTTTACTGCGACGTGGATAATCCAGTAATCTCAAATTACGCTTCACCACCAAGCACGCTCACATTAGGAAGCAATTTGTTAATAAATGCGACAATCACTGACAATAATTTAGTAGTTAATCCAAGAGTGAGCATTACTTACTCGAATAATAGTTTTGCAGTTATTAATTTGAACAATTTAGGCGGAAACATTTACGGAACAAGCATTCCGCTGGCAAGCACAGGCAATTACACTATCCACAATATGAGCGCGGAAGACGTAGTGGGCAATAATGTTGTGATGAACATTAACGAAAAAATTAACTCTGCTGACATTTTCCCGCCAGTCATCAATATCCAGTCGCCTTTTAACGGCACTTATGACACGCATAATGTGAGTTTAATATTCACAGCGCAGGACCCTTACTTCAGCCAGTCATGGTACACTCTTAACAATGTAAATGCAACTAGTGCAGTAAGCAATTCAATACTAACACTCCCCGACGGCTTCTACGAATTAAGATTGTACGCGAACGACACATACAGTAATACAGGCATGCGGGATGTTTCATTCACTGTTGATGCTGAGACGAGCGTGAAGGATTTAAGTATCAATAGTGTTAGTGTGCCGAGCAATGCATACCTGAACGAGAACTTCACACTCTTGGTTAACATTACTAATGAGGGAGGCACTGACGCGTTAGGGGCTAATCTGACAATTTATGACAATTCCAACGTTGCCAGAAATGAACTAATAAACGTGCTTGAAGGGGAAACAATCATTTTCTCTTACAATATGAGCATAAGCGCTGCTGGCTCGCACAATATTACAGTCTACGTAGTGCCCCCTCCTGAAGAAACTGACAGAACTGACAATTCAGGCACTGATTTCATAACAATAAAATCATACATTGAAGACGTTAACGCTGTTATGAGCGCGCCAAAAATAGTAATGCCTGGCACTAATTTCACTGCAAAATTATACTTGTACAATAATGCAAATAAAACACTGGACTTAATAAGCAATTTAACAGTGCCCGCAGGATTCACAATTCAGACAATAAATCCAGCATTCACAATCGTTCCAATAAGTGATTTCGCAGCCGGCGAATGGAATATTACAAGCGCAGCAACTCCTGAAAATTACACTATCAGCACGAAGACATGGGTAAGCAATGAATCAACAATTTATAACATTGTCAATAATAAAATTGTGGAAGTTACTCCTCCTCACAGCCCATTATTCAGCGTTGACCTGACAATAATTCCTGCAACTTTCATCCTTGGGCAGAACAATATTGTAATAGCAGACATTTACAATTACGGCAATGAAACAGCAACTAACTCCAAAGTAACCCTTCACTTGTCAGGCAATCTTGAATTAGTCACTGGAGATTACACTTATTACATGGGCGACTTAGTGAACGGCACAAGCAATTCCACAACGTGGATTATTACACCGAATTCAACAATTGGAAGCTATGAAATCAGCGTATTCGCAGAGTATGACGGCGGAAGCGACGCGGACAATGAAACAATCACTCCAACTTACTTGCCTAATTTAACAACAAGCGACATAGTTTACAGCCACAATGTTGAGAATAATACTTTATTGGTTTACAATTTCACAGTATCCAATACAGGGATGGGCAATGCCACCAATGTTTACGCTTACTTATTGCTGGGCAATAACACCATCCCGGGCAAAATCAATGAAACATTCAATTTGAACGCAGGAGAGCAGAAATACTTGTCCTTCAATTTCACACCAATCAATAATGGCAGTTCAAAATCATTCAAATTAGTGGTGGAGCATTCCAATTCAAGCTATTATTATGAAATAATTAATACTTATTCAGTATGGCTTGACATGATTGCGCCTGCTGACACTATTGTTAATGGCTATGCAACTGTTGACGGCGCAAACATTATTTACTGGACTCCTGTGGCTGATGCTTACAAATATTATGTTTACAAGGGCGTTAACGGGCAGACAGATTTCAATGTTAGCAACCCTAATGTTATAATAATGGCACCAACTCTTATCTGGCGGGATGACTATGTTGATTTGAACAAATGGTATTATTACCGCGTTGCAGCAGTTGATTACGCAGGCAATATCGGCAACCTCAGCGATTATGTAAAAATTATTCCAATGGATTTCAAAACCCAGGAGGACGAACTGGAATACTTGCAGAGCCAGTTAAGCCAATACACTGCCGCTGCCGCTGTTCATGAGCAGGAGGAGCAGTTAACTGCGCAGGTAAACGGGGAAATCACTTCATTACTGAATGATATGCAGTTCTTTACAAGCGTGAGCGAATTATTAACTCCTGAACAGTACCAGAAAGTGCATAATATTATGACAGTCCTGCAAAATGCAAACAGCCAAACAACCCTTAACGACAGGAAAGCTTACCTGAACGAGGCAAAATATTTATTGCAGTCCCTCGGCGCTTATTCAACAGGCTTGGAAACGCACATTTACACTAACACAATCGGCAACTTGACAGTGAAAACAACAGAATCAGTAATCAGTGTTGAATTAAATGACAAGAACCATAACAAGCATGACGTTGCAATAATTGTAATGAATCCTTCAAATAATATTCTTGAAAATATTACATTATACTTTGACGTGCCAAGCGATGCAATATTAAGCAATGGTTTGATTAAGGAGAATAACCAGTTAATTTTCACAATTGATTCATTAAATCCTGGCGGGAATGCAACAATTACTTATTCATTCCTTTCCTATTCTGAATTTGCAAGCAATGGAGTGAATGCTTTAATGAAGACTATTATTCCTGCAAGCGGGCCAAGCTTAGTTACTGGCTTTGCAGGAAGCGTTTTTAACAAAACAAGCAATGAAGCATTCAATCCTGTTTATATTGGATTGGTGTGGCTTGCAGTATTAATCTTGAGCGTTTCCTACTTCCAGAAGAAAAAATTAGTCAAAGTGTACTACAAAGTAAAGGACAACCTGTTCAAGAACGAGGAAGACGACATTATTGACATTAAGATTGAGAAATAACAATTTTTTAAACAATTAAGGAATATTCTTTTTTAAACATGGGGAGCGCCAAAATTGATTTTGAAATGTTATTCCTTTTTGCCTTAATATTATTGGGCATTTTTTTCAGATTATATAATATTGGCACATTAGAGATTAACGGTGATGAGGAAATAATAGGCATAAGTGCAGTTAAATTAGTTCACTCCCATTCTTACGGCATTTTTGAAGGGTTCGGGAACAGTATTGATTCTTATGACCCGCGACTGTACCTGGCAGAGCACCCTCCTGTTGCAAGATTCATAATGGGCTTGCCCACATTGTTCATGAATAATAGTTTTGAAAAAATTATGTCAATAACCCCTGAAACTTATATTTACAATTACGCTGCAGTTACTGAATTTAGGGAAGTATTACTGCCTCTGCGCCTGATGAGCTTCACATTCGGAATACTGGCTATTATTATTATTTTCCTGTTTGCAAAGGATTTCTATTCGTTCAAAACCAGTCTGATAATTACTGCAACTGCGAGCTTGTCGTTTATATTAATAACTCTCAGCAGGCTAATTTTCATGGACGTTTATTCAGTATTTTTTATAATGTCAACGTTGTATTTTTATTCAAAATACAGCAGGAATGGCAGCAAATTTTTCTTGTTTCTTGCAGTTATTTTTTTTGCCTTTAGCATTGGTTCAAGGAATTACTCACCCCTGCCCTTGATTATAATGTTACCCGCGTACGAATTATTTTACAGAAACAACCGGAGAATGGCTTTGATTATTTTTTCAATGCTTGCTCTCGTAACTTTGCTTAATTTTTTAGTAATATACCCTCCTGAAATTTTTAATTACCTGCCAGAATCAGGCTCAAGGGTGGAAAAATTATTTGCAGAACTGGATTTCATCCCATTGCTGACTTTAATTACTGGCGAGTCTCTGGTAATAACTTTCCTTGCAATAATTTTTTTAATAATAATCCTGTTCAAATTTGACAAAAAAAAGGACGAATTAAACATTCATTTTAATAAGTTTAGTCTTAAATCTTTGAAGCGTCTTAACTTGCCGCAGTTTGCTTTCCTATTATTCCTCGTATTCTTTTCTTTGACTGCTTATTACAGCGAGCGCAGGGGTGCAATATTAATTCCATTATTTATACTATCTGCTGGTTACTTGTTTGAAAGATTCAGGAAGAATCCTGCTTTCAGGACCGCATGCTACACTTTACTATTGCTCAACTGCATTAACTTATTCATGAATTTAGGGGTTCCTACTGAAATTGAAGGGCAGGGTTTTGACATTACCAGGCAGCTAACTTTTTTCAACTCAGACCCGAATTACAGGGAGCATGAAATCCTTAATTACTTGAATGCGCAGGGCAATCCAAGCATAATCACTAATGATATGTATTTCTTATTGAATTATAATAATTCATCGCTTTACGGTTTGAAGAAGGGTTTTTGTTATGATTCGCAAATTTTTGATTACGTAAAATCCTCCTTTGATTACGTAGTGTACGAGGGTGATTATGCACTTGCTGATGCTTTCCTGTGCGAGAATATTCTTGCAGTGCCTAATGAGATAGTATTGACAAGTGATGATTTGAGGTTTACAGTATTCAAAATCTTGAAATAATGTGGCAGAAATTTTTAAAAACGAATAACATTCTATATATTCTTAACTGCCAGGGTGGCGGAGCGGTCTAACGCGTCGGTCTTGAGAACCGATTCCCTCACGGGAGCACAGGTTCAAATCCTGTCCCTGGCGAACCTCTTTTAGTTTGAGTCCAGTCCAGTTGTTTATATAGTCCTTTGGAGGCAATGATAAGTATGTTGAAGGACAAGTGGAAGTTTCATAAGTATTATGAAATATTAGAGTCTCGTTTAAGGAGATTAAAAGAAGGAGAGTTGTGCGAGGAAGTTAATCAGAAGTATTTCTTAGATTACACGGATTTTTTGTATGCTGAGGGTTTGACTGTTCCTCGTGTAAGCAAGTGCTTAAGATTAGCATTAAAGCCGGACCAAGTCTTGAAAAAGGATTTGAAACTGATAAACAGGAATGACGTAATTCACTATTTGGGTTGGTTGGAGAAAGGCAAGTATACAGAATGGACTAAGTGTGATTTCAGAAGCGGTTTCAAGAAGTTTATGAGATGGTTATATAACAATAAACTGCCAGACTTTATGGATTTGGTTAAGTGTAATGTTAGGAACCAGAATAAGATGTTGCCTCAGGAAGTATTGATTGAGACTGAAGTTGTTAAAATGATTAACGAAACTTATAACACGAGAGATAAAGCATTACTTTCCTGTTTGTATGAGAGCGGTTGCAGGATAGGAGAATTAGTCACTTTAAAGATTAAGCACGTGGAATTTGATGAATACGGGTGCGTAATGAATGTTAACGGAAAGACAGGGGTGCGCAGAGTTAGAATAATCAGCAGCACGAGTGCTTTGAGCCAGTGGCTGACAGACCACCCGACAAGGGAAGATGAAGACTCTTACGTGTGGTGCTCCTTTAAGTATGAAGACAACGGGCTCATCAGGCGAGAATTTAATAAGTTTTTACCATAGA
>Ga0210049_1000544_pt1 | contig 32015 bp, 29 predicted proteins | sample CryGeyCG2014_300_2_FD_183964 | JGI IMG/M metagenome (GOLD analysis project Ga0210049, IMG submission 183964) | Groundwater microbial communities from aquifer - Crystal Geyser CG06_land_8/20/14_3.00 (SPAdes) (version 2) | ecosystem: Environmental > Aquatic > Deep subsurface > Groundwater | place... | reverse complement strand
GATATTTTAATCCTCGTTTAGAAAGCTCATGACAGAAACAGACTTCATAAACTCTCTCAAGCAAACCCGGTCCAAGTATTTTATGTACGGTGTATGCCGCATCTACTATTTTTCTTGCAATGCCTTCTTCCTTTTCAGACAAAGTGGAAAAACTCATATCTATCCTTCGTGTCTTAGTGCCTTGGTGGCTACCTGAACAGTTACAAGTTTTTTCTCTTTATTGTCCCCCCTCGGGGATTGGGAGAAAAACCCTCGCCTTCAGGCGAAGACTTTAGTATGCTTTTGGTGTCTGTGCCGCCGCATATTTCCGTTAGTCATCTGGTTCAGTCAATCAAGGGGAAGACGTCTCGCAAGATGATGATGGAATTCAAGAGCTTGAGTCGTACATTTTGGGGTCGGCATATATGGGCTCGTGGGTATTTCGTGGCCAGTTCCGGTAACGTGACGGATGAAGTAATCATGAAATTGATAGTTTTTTTATGGGCATCCTCCGAAACGAGCTATAATTGCACTGTCCGATTCCATATTGAGAAAACGGGGAAAAGGTGTGATGGTGAGAGAGCATGAAAAAAATGCGTATCGCGATATCGCGACGACGGTGAATGTTCAGGATGGTCAATTTTCGGTTAGCACGAGCAGAATACTGAACGCTTAAAGTCAACTACTACCACCTCTGGTGGTGGTAGCATAAGAGTAATAAAAAAGTAATTTGGACATAGCTGAGTTTTTGTAGTAATTGAGCATACATTATGATTTACCTTTACGGAATGCTCTTGAGGAAGGGATTCTCAGCCTGATTCCAAACACCGAGCTGAATGGGCACAAAACCCAACGCCTGGCAAACACGACCAACGTTACCTTCCATGGTATCGAATCCGAAGCCCTGCTTATACTGCTGGATCAGGAAGGCATCTGCGCATCATCCGGGTCGGCTTGCCTTGCCGATTCAGATGAACCATCGCACGTGATTAGGGCTATGAAACAAGAGGCGGATAGCAGCATGCAATCTGTTCGATTCTCGTTGGGGAAAGTCACTATCCAGGACGAGGTGCAGAAAATATGTTCTGTACTGTTGGATAAGGTCTACGCACTCCGCTCTTAGTGCCGCTGCGCCTAAGGGCGAAACGAGGTCTGTGCTTCACCAACCGTCTTTTTGTACTCTACATTAAGGTCGAAATCATTGGGTGACAATGGTTGCCCGGTCAAGCTTAGTAGCAAGTTTCTGATCAATGGCTCGTTCTTATTAATCATAGTGCGCTTATTTGGGTTCCATACCACGTGACACCATGGGTCTTTGCCAATGTCCATCTGGATACCCGCAAGAACTTTTAGAGAATCAGCTATTGAGAAACCGCGACTCATCAGCACGCGTACTGTTTTTGCAAATACGACTAAACAGAACGGTCTGAAAAGGAAATGGCCGCCATTCTCGTGTCTGTACTTAGCCACCGTCTCATCTTCAGGTCTGGAGTTAAAAACCTCCGCAACTTGTGGAAAACTCGCCTTGACTGCATCCCAAAAGTCTGTCGCCTGGATGTAGAACTCGCCGACTGTTACTGGATTTGGCGGCCCCTTGATCAATCTGCCTGATGACCTTCGTCCGTAAGGAACAGATATGGCCTTAACAACACTATACAACGATATAAGTGAAGTCATGCTCCGTTTATCCTGGGAAGGTATATTGGCCGTTTTATAAAGAGGTACGAAGTCTCCGCTTGATCCGCGGGGCATTGGCGCTCCGCGCAACGGAGCGCCAACGTTAGCCCTTCAGCCGCGCCGTCCTCGGCGTCGGCTGGAAGGGCTTGTTGGGGGGCGCTTTGCTCCAAATGTAGCACTCACCGTTAAGAGATTCGGCGGCAATCAGCTTTCACCTATTCCTATGGGTGTTCGCAAATGATTTGATCCCACGTTTATAGTAGCGTCAAGATCATCTTTGAGGATATTAAGAAGGTCGTCAGGCAAACCGTGAGCACGATGGCTTTCGCTATATTCCTCTACTTTGGCGAGCATGCGGCGCAACGTGTCTGCACGGATGCTAAGTTCCTGGGCAACTTCTTCTTCCATTTCACGAAGGCGGTTCAGTTCATTGAGATCATTGTTCATAACGATACCTCGCTGTTTGTTGAGGATACGGGAGACACCCCAACCGTCATCGGGGTTTCGTGCCGCTTTCCACAACTGTTGGACCAAAAGGAGCTCTTCGGACGTAATGAGTATCATGCTGGTTTTTTCCTGCAACTTGAGCAGGCGTTTCAGGAGTTCGCGGCGGCCTTTGATGAGCAGTGGCCCAGGACGTTCGTTGCCATTCATGCGGCGGTTGTCTCGCCAGCCATTGTCAGGGTTACGGAATTCCAGGAGCGTTTCGCGGAACTCGATAAGATGTTCCATCCGTTCATCACCGGCGGCAAGGAGTCCTTCGCTTGCCTTGTCCCGATCTACAACGGTACAGGTCCAGCAGCCGAAGCGGGAGTGGCCGCATGCAGGGGTACTGGTGTCAATCTGAATAGGGCATTCGCCATTGGAAGCGTTCGCGTAAAGCTTATAGAGAATACGATTGTCGCTACCCCAGGGGTTCGGTTTTTGCAGTAAGTATGCCCATACCTCCTCAGTAGTGAGGAACTCAATAGGATTAGACACCCAGACATGCGGCAGGTCGGGGTGTCGAAGCAAACCATTGCGGGCTTTGCGGCCTGCCATGGTTTGTGCCCGGGTGGAACTTTCCGCCCGACGCGCCCCCAGGTGCAGGATCGCCTCGCTCCAATGGCCGAGCCGCTGATTCACAAAAACGGTCACGGGGTCGATCTTCAGGCGTTGCGTGCACCAGCGGAAGGTGCGGTTGGGCGGAGGATAGCCCCGCCCAATGATGTTCACCCAAAACGACTGTTCGGGCGGCGGCTTGAGCAGATTGACCTCGATGTTGAGCCCCTTCTGCTGGGAGAACTTATGCATCCTTGACAATGTACCTTCGACTATTTCGGCAATAGCGGGGATTTCTATGCGCGTATCCGTGCAGAGGACAGCTATAGGCTTTTTCCGTTGTGCGGTGGGGACAGACAGGGCAGAGTTAAAAATCAGCGAGGCGAGCATAGTGCTATCCTTGCCGCCGCTGAACCCTACCAGCCAAGGGCGGTCATCCGCTACGTAGAGCTGAGCAAGCTTATCTATAATATCTCTGTAAGAATTGTCTGCCATGCGAACCGTCTACTCACTGACATCTGCCTGAGATGCCTTCATTGGCTATTGAAAAAGTCATCGTTTAATGCAGGCCATAGACTTATATTCGGTTCTTAACTGATTTTAGTGCTGGTGAAAATTACTATTTGGATACGGTGAGAATAATGGAGAACGCGTTTGTATGTCAAGGGAAAAGTCTTTTTTGGGGGAAAAGTAAATCTCCGGCATGTTAATACCATTTCGCTTTCAAAGGATAACGCGGCGGCAAGGAGGAGTCGCCGCAGGCATATTACTAATACGTCGAGGACGCCGACGACGAAGCCAACAAAGTTAGCCAAAGAAAGCGAAATGGTATAAGCCACAGGGAAACAGGGCTACAGCCCTATACCATAGGTAAGGGCCTTTTTATCAATGCCCATCCCTATATAAGTATGGATAAGCTCATGATGACCTATAGTAAAAGGGTGGTAAACGAGGTGAGATTCTTCCAATCTTGTCTGGATTTTAGGGAGAAGGGGGGAAATAACCCTTTTATCTGCGATGATGCTCGCCATGGTGATTTTTACAGTTTCTAAGGCTTCTTGGGCGGGGAGAGTAACCGGATAAAACTCTTGGGGAAGCGTCTCATTTACCCTGCCTTCCGGTTGGAAGACAGTCATCTGTCTTGCCCATCTTAAGAAAAGGGTGGGATTGACTTTGAAGGCAGGGGACCAGAAATAGAAGGCTTTCTCCTCACAGGCATCGGTAATGGCTCTGGGCAGGTTTCCCAACCGGATCAGGTCTGCGTATGATGTGAGTTTGATACCTCCAATAGCGACCTTTAACCTCCAGAAGGGAAGATAGTATAATGGACCGTTGGCACCCGGTTCCATCACAGTAAATGAAAGAGGTTCAAATGCCGTTGTAGGACAGTTCCATGCAGAATTGCAGTTCCTGCAGAGGAGTACCAAAGAGGTCTTCTCCCCTTCCAGGTCCCAACCACACCGCGGGCACAGGGTGGGAATGAATTGCAGACCCCATTGCCCGGGAGACGAGACAGGAAGATCCATGTCTTCCCTCTTCCATGGCGCCACAGGTCTCCTGAGAAGGGCATCGTATAGGTTGTCATTCTCTATGTACACTGGAGAATAGATCAGACTCACCACCTCGCCGATGAAGGCCTGGTGAAATGACGATGCTGCTCTTCTCTGGAAACTGTTTATCACTTCCGGTACAGGCAGGTAAGGGGCGATGAACTGTCCCCTGATTTCCGGCAAAACAAATTTCAATTTGAGAACTTGCGGCTTCAGTCCGAGCGAAAGGGGAAAGACTCCTGATGTTAAGGCCAGTAAACTGGTATCAACGAAACGGCTGCTTATCTCCCTATCCTGAACGGACAGGAAGAGACCCTTTAATCGCCAGTAAGGGATATATATGACTTCTCTGGAGGTTGCCTCCGGCAGAGGGAGGTGATACTGAAAATATCCGGTCGTGGCGAGGTAGAGACGTGTTCGGCAATAGGGACAGGTAAGGAGACGGTCCGTTTCATCGAGAATCACAGGCGCCCCGCACTGCGGGCAGTTATGCTCGATCTGCCAGTTAAACTCTTTCACCACATTGATTGCAGAAAGAGGATGTTTTAAAGGCATCGGCAAACATAGCCGGCATCATAAACCCCATTCCCATACCGAGACCGGCGCCTGTCTCGCCCTGTGTCTGAGAGGCATTCTCCATAGCCATGGCGGCCTTCATCTTCAAGAGCTTATTGAGGTCGTCAAAGACACCAAGTCTGCTCTTATCATCAATGGCCTTCTGAACCTCTAAAGGCGGCGTGATAGAGACGATGTATAGCTCCGTAAGCGCCAGGCCAAAATGGGTGAAATCAGCCTGCAGGAGTCTTTTCAGTTCCTCGGAGAGTTCATTATACCGGGCGGGGAGATTGAAGATGGTGTCAATTTTCTCTCCCATGAAATCGTTAAAACGTGAGACGATGACCCGGTTCAGGTATTCCTCAATCTCCCCGGTGGTAAACATTCCCTGGGTTCCTACGAGGCTGTTGATGAAGAGAAGCGGCTGTATAACATGGATATTGAAGACACCAAAGGCCCGGAGGCGGATCAAGCCCAGTTCCGCATCTCTGAAGGCAACGGGATCACGTGTCCCCCACTTCAGATTGGGGAAAACCTTCATGTTGGTAAAATAGACTTCTGCCCTGAGTGGACTGGTCATCCCCCAGGGCAGACTGAGTACCTTCGTCAGGATGGGAATATTGGCGGTTTTCAGGGTATGCCTGCCCGGACCGAAGGCATCATAGGCCTTCCCATTGTAGAAAAAGACCGCTATCTGGCTTTCCCTCACGGTCAGTTGGGCGCCCCACTTGATCTCACCGGAACCTTTCTCCGGAATCCTGTGCACCAATTCCTTGCCCGTTTCGTCAAACCACTCGATAACTTCGAGAAAGACAATATTATCCGTTCCCATCTCGTTAGCCCTCGCAATGTGTCCTCTGTCAGCCTCCCCTCGCCCCTCCGTGGGAGAGGATTAGGGTGATTAGAGGTTTATGTTCGAGTATTTTCTGAAGGGTCGAGCTTCCGTTTTATTTTTCAGTATGTCCAGAGAACGGACGATGAATTTTCTCGTATCGTGAGGCATGATGATGTCGTCTATATATCCGCGTTTCGCCCCTTCGTATGGATTCTCATAAGTCCTGCGATACTCTTCGATCCTTTCCTCCTTCACCCTGGCGGGATCATCCGATTCTTTGATCTCTCTGGCAAAGATGACGCTGGCCGCCGTCTCCGCCCCTACAATGGATATACGGGCATTGGGCCAGGCATAAACTAAATCAGCCCCCGTATCCTTGCAGCACATAGCGATATAGGCCCCGGCGAAGGACTTTCGCAGGATAACGGTAATCTTCGGCACCGTAGCGTCAATATAGGCATAGAGCATCTTCGCCCCATGCCTTAAAATCCCCTTGTGTTCTTCCCTGGAACCGATCATAAAAGCAGGGGTATCGTGGAGATTTACGAGGGGAATATTAAAGAGGTCACAGAATCTGACGAATCTGGCAACTTTATCGGCAGCGTCACAATTAATAACTCCCCCTAACCAGTTGGACTGACTGGCCACAATACCCGTTGGACGGCCATGGAAACGGGCAAAACCTATAATCACATTCCGGGCAAAGTCCGGGAAAAATTCAAAAAACTCCCCATTGTCAACGATCCTTTCGATAACCTTATGCATGTCAAAGGGGGTAGATGGTTGGACGGGAAGCATCTCATCAAGTTCATAAGCGACCCTCTCCGGGTCGTCGTCTGCATCTGTTACCGGAGGGTTCTCTCTGTTGTTGGATGGCAGGAAGCTCAAAATTTTCTTCACCTTATCCAGAGCGTCTCTATCATCTTCCGCTGTCACGTGTGTCTGACCGCTGGTGACGGCATGGGCACGCACCCCGCAGAGTTTTTCCAGGCTGATCTCCTCGCCTAACTGAGTCTTGACAAAGGCCGGTCCGGCTATCCCCATAAAGCCCGTGTTTTTACACTGAATGAGGAAATCCTGCATGATAGGATGATAGGCCTGTCCCCCCAGGCATGGCCCCATGATGACAGCAATCTGGGGAATGATACCCGAAGCGAGAATCTGCTCCCTGAACAGCCAGGCATAGGACTGTAGCGTATCCATTCCCTCCTGAAGCCGGGCGCCCCCTGAATCGTTCAATCCCACGAAGGGGACCCCCTTCTCCTTTGCCATCTTAATGGCTTCCGAAAATTTTTTCCCATGGTATTCGCCAAAAGTGCCGGCCATGGAGGTATAATCCTCGGCAGCGGCCATGACGTGTCTGCCGTTGACCTTTCCAAAACCAATGACGACACCCTCCGCGGGGATCTCTTTTTTGTCCAGCCCGAAGGCGGTGGTGCGATGTTCCACAAAGAAACCGATCTCTGTAAAGGTCCCCTGATCAAAAAAATAGTCCAATCTTTCCCGGGCGGTCAACTTCGATTCCTCGTGCTGTTTCTGGACGGCCTTGTCTCCGCCCATTTTTTCTATCTTTTCTCTTCTCCCCCGGTATTCTTGATATATCTCTTCATAACTTCTTTCTGTTTTTTTCGCGCTCATTACCTCTATCTACCTCCTGCCACTTTTCTCGTAAATCGTATCTTTAATTGCAGTTTTACTATCTCCTGGCGCCAGGAGGGACGTCAATGCCTTCCCCTCTTAAGATATCAAGGGGTGAAACGGGCGCCGAATCATGTAAATGTATACAGTTGTCCCTCAATACCTTTCTCTGGGTCTCCTCGCTCCAGCCGAACCCCTTGAGTTGTTTGAATGCCTTAAACCACGACTGCATGCCCACAAAGGGGTAGTCCGTTCCGAAGAGAATCTTCCCCTGATAGAAGGGGGTATTGGCGGAAACAATAAGACTTTGCGGATATATCCTCGGAGAAGCACCTGATATATCGAGATAGACATTGGGATGCCTGAAGGCCAGAGACATGGCCTGGTCATGCCATCCCCCGACACCGAAGTGGAGAAGCACCAGCTTTAACGTGGGAAAATCCACGGCTACGTCGTCATACAGGAGAGGCATCATATACTTGATTTTTGTGAAGTACATCCCTGTCGTTCCACAGTGGCTCTGCACGGGGACATTGAATTCCACACACTTCTCATAGATGGGATAGAAGAGCTTTTCGTCATTGGGATAGGTACTTACCGCGGCGGGGTGGAATTTCATCCCCTTGAGCTTCAGTTCCTTGATACACCTCTCCGTCTCCTCCACCGCATCTTTTCTCCGCGGATCTACCGAGCCATAACCGATGAATCTGTCCGGATAACGGGAGACCAGTTTTGCTACTTCGTCGTTACTCAACATAGATCTTTTCAATGCCCAGTGTTCAGAGGCGGAGCTATCCAGGCTCATTATTACTGCCTTTTCCACGTTGGCCTTATCCATGTCCTCCAACATATCATCGAGACCCTTCGGGATAAGCTCATCCTTCAGTCTGAAGTGTTTGGCGGCCATGAAAAGTCCCGGATTCTTCCTCAGGTCATCCCGGAACATGGGGTGGGCATGGTAATCTATGGCCGGAACAGGCGAGCAGGAGGCGTTTTCCTTCTGGACGTTCTCAATTTCTCTCTCACATGCGGAGGCTTTGCTTTCATCTTTAGCCTCTTTCAGCAATTCCAATGCCTGCTTAAAAAACCTTTCCGCATCCAGATAGTATCTTGCAGACAGTGCAGACCTTGCCTCCTCATACAGTTTTTCCACTTTCTCTTGATTTCTCAAATCCTCTCCCATAATGAAGCTCCTTAATTTAGTTTACCGGCGCATACGTCCGCGCTAAAAATGAAGCCGGTAGTTATCAGTAACCGGAAACCTCTGCGGAACGATAGAGATCTTCGAGATCTATTTCGTTATAATGAGAAGCTATATCCCTTACAGAGTGGGCATCGCTGTTCTCCAGAAGGAGGAGATTGTACCTTCCGGCTACTTCCCTTACCCTATCCTCTTGTAGCTGCCAGGAACCGTTCTTTATTTCGATCCCATGGATATTTCCCCCCTCTTTGTCGAGGAAATCATCAAAACCGTTCCCGAAGAAAGGGTGCGCACAGAACCTGAAGACCCTATCCCGGAGGAATAATTCCACCACGTGTTCTCTATGGAGGTGAATTTCCTGGCCCGGAATGATTATAATCCCCTCCTGGGGGAAATATTTGTCGGCTATCTCTTTTACTCTGAATCCATAATCCTTATTGCAATGTTCGGTAACCGCAACCCCTGACAGACCTTTCTTCTTTATCTGTTCGATAATCTTTTTTACCGTTTCCACCCGGGGAATGAAATCGCACGTTGCTTCCATGCAGTGTGTATGCAGATCAATCTTTATCTTCAAATCAATTAACCCTTAGAGCCTTCTATCCGGCTTTCACGGCAACTACAGTCCGACTCTTCCTGCCACTACATTTCTATGAAAAACCCCATCCCCAAACAACAATTCCAGATTCTTTGCGTTCTTGGTGTAGAGATGGAGGTCAAATTCTTCGGTAAAACCGATGCCTCCGGTAAGCTGATGGGCGATTTTTGTCACATCCTTGAAGGCTTCCCCACACCAGGCCTTGGCAATAGCGGCTTCTTTCTCGCAATCAAGCCCCTCGCTGATGAGCCAGGCCGCATGGTATGCAGCATGTCTCGATGTTTCAGACTTTATGAACATTTCCGCACACATGTGCTGGACAACCTGGAGTGCAGCCAGGGGCTTTCCAAATTGTACCCTCTCATTTACATGGGCAATGGTCAACTCCATCGCCTTCTTCATCCCCCCGACACACTTGCAGCTGAGCGCCACGGCGATTTTGGGCCACAATCTTTCGATACATTCCCATCCCTTCCCCGGTTCTCCAAGAATCTGTCCCTGGTTTACTTTTACGTCTCTCATGTTCACCACACAGTCAACACCTTCTCCGACAATGGTTTTTAAGGGAATTATCTCTATCCCTTCTGCTTTGCCGGCGATGATGAAAAGTGTTACCCCTTCACCACTTGCCGGGGACGTTCTTGCCGCACAGATGATGTTGTCTGCCACATGGGCATAGGGTACGAAAGATGCCGCCCCGTTGATGAGATAGTGATCTCCCACCGCCTTGGCTTCCAGTCCTATCTCCTCCTTGCTGTAGACCCCTGACTTCCCGACCAGCGCGAGGGTGGAGATACATTCCCCTCCCGCTATCTTCGTCAGATGCTTCCGCTTAAGCTCCTCTGAGCCGGAATCCTGGAGCAAAAGACCACTGAGAATTACCGTGGAGAAGAAGGGAGTCGGAACCGCCGCCCTTCCCATCTCTTCAAAGATAATGGCAACTTCCAGGAAACTACCCCCGTAACCGCCGTATTTCTCATCAAAGGCAAGTCCCATCCAGCCGAGTTCGCCCATCTTCTGCCACATGGGAGGAGAGTACCCTTTACGATCGTGCATCGTCTCCCTCACCAGAGATTTGGGGGCTTCTTTCTCAAAAAACTTTCTTGCCATATCTGTTAAGATCCTCTGGTCCTCATTAAAATTAAAGTCCATGGAACTCCTCCTACTTTGTTAAGTTAAGAAAACTATTTGCCGCCTATTTTCAGCCCCCGTTGGGCGATGATATTCTTCAGCACCTCTACGGTGCCACCCTGTAAGGTATACGAGGGGCTCCAGAGATAAGATTCGCACACCACGCCGTCGAAAAGAGCCTCCGGTGAACCCGGCATAAGCAGACCGGGCAAACCCATCAGCGTTGTTGCCACATCGGCCAATTTGGCCTCAAAGAGAGTGCATATCGTTTTACCCATTGCCGCCTCGAAAGACGGTATCTTTCCCTGATCCAGGAGAGAGGCGACATAATAAACAAATAATCTCGCCACCTCATACTCGACCTCGATCTTTGCCACCGTATCCCTGATCAACGTATCACCTGAAAGAGGCCGGCCGTTTCTCTTGTTTGTCTTCACATACTCCAACAGGACTTCCTTGACCCGGTAGTTTTGCATGAGCCGATCAATGCCTGCCCTTTCATAATCCAGATTGGTCATGATCTGGCGGAATCCATTATCCTTTTTACCTACCAGATACCCCTTCCCGACCTTGACGTTATCAAAAAATACCTCGTTAAAAGAGTGGGCGCCCACAATGTTTATAATAGGACGGATAGTAACCCCGGGACTCTTCATGTCCACGATAATTTCACTGAAGGAGTTATATTTCGAAATGCTGGGATCGAAGTTGGTTCTTGCAAGCACCCAACCGCATTCGGCATAATGTCCACCTGACGTCCATATCTTTTGCCCGTTGATGATAAAATGATCCCCCTCCTCTACGGCTGTTGTCTTGCAATTGGCCAGATCTGATCCTGCTTCAGGTTCGCTGAAGAGAAGGGCAAAACAAGCATCGGCATTGAGGATTTTTGGTAAAAACTCCCTCTTCAAAAAATCGGACCCAAAGTGTATGAGTCCGGGACCGACCTGACGATCTCCCATGTAGTGATACGCCATCGGGGCAGCCATCCGGAACATCTCTTCCAGCATGATTATACGATCGGTGTATCCCAATCCCTGCCCCCCGTGCTCTTTAGGCCAGGCAAGTCCTATCCAGCCCTTCCGGGAGACCTCCTTAGAGAATTCCCTCGAAAGAGCCCCCGCCAGGTGTATACTCCCGAAGGGGTAAATTCCCCTGGCCATTTCTGCTTTCAGGAAATCCCGCACCTCTTCTCGAAATTGCTGCTGTTTTTCTGTTAACTTAAAATCCATGGGGAAATTCCTCCTGAGTAGTTCAAATTACAACCCTTTAAAGTCAGGTTTTCTCTTATTCAGGAAGGCATCCATACCTTCCCTTGCATCTTCTGACTTAAAGAGGAAACCAAGGGCTTCTTGCGCGTAAGCCAGTTCTTCTCCATGGAGTTCCCTGTTGACGGATGCTTTTATTAACTCTACGGCCAGAGGGGCCTTGGATAAGATCTTCTGAGTCATCTCCATCGCGGCATCCATAAGGCTCTCGTGAGGCACCACTTTATTTATCATTCCTATCCTCAGGGCCTCTTCGGCGGTGATCTGGTCGCAGGTCATGGCTAACTCCTTAGATTTTGCCCTCCCTACAATCTGGTGGAGGCGGAGAATAGCAAAACCGGGGACCAGACCTATAGCCGCCTCCGGCACTCCGAACTTCGCCTTCTCAGAGGCGATGATTATATCACAGGAAATGGCAAGTTCTAAACCGCCGCCCAGGGCAAGACCGTTTACCGCGGCGATAACCGGCTTGGGGAATTTCTCGAGCATCGCCAGGAAGGGCATGACATCCCCCATAAACCTGCGGATGCTCGGTATATCGAATTTAAACCCGCTTATATCCGCTCCGGCGCAGAAAGCCCTTCCTGCTCCTGTCAGGATGACGGCGCCCACTTCCCGGTCGTTGAGCGCCTCTTCATATGCCCTCCTCAAGTCCGCACGGATTTGATCACTGAGGGCATTCAACCTCTCCGGATAGTTCAGAGTGATGATGGCGACACGATCTTTCTTCTCATACAGAACAACTTTTAAGTCCATAAAACAAATCCTCCTTCTTAAGAAGTAATCAGCCTGCTGACTCGCTTTCCTGTTTTTTGCAAGGCTACATCATGGTGTATCCGCCGCTGACACTGAGCGTCTGGCCGGTGATATGGCCTGCGCGGTCAGATGCCATAAAGACAACGGCATTGGCAACATCGTCTGCTTTTCCAATCTTGCGCAGGGGGTATGCCTTTGCCGCCTTCGCCTGTGCCTCGGGGGTAAACATATCCATCATCTCACCGGACCACAGACTTTTCTCACCAACTGCCTCTTTCTCCTGGGGAACGGTCAAACCGGGGCAGACAACATTTAATCTTATCCCGAATCTACCCACTTCCCTTGCCAATGCCTTGGTGAGGGCAATAACACCCCCCTTGCATCCGGCATAGATGGCTTCCCTGTATTCGCCCATCCTTCCTGCATCCGATCCGATACTGACGATGGCCCCTTTCTTCTGTTCCACCATCCGGTCAAGAACCGCCCGGGTACAGTTTATCATCCCCCAGAAATCTATGGCGATCATCTTTTCCCATTTCTCTCTCGTCTCTTCCATGAAAAGTTGATCAACGGCCCATCCCACGTTATTGACCAGGATATCAACCTGCCCGAACCTGGCCGTTGCCTTCTTGACCATCTCTACAACTTCGTTGTTATTGGTAACATCGGTCTTAACAAAGAGGGATGCGGCGCCCAATTTTTTGACCTCTTCGGCAACCTTACTGCCCTGGGATTCATCCCATTCTGCAATTACCACATTTGCTTTTTCTTCGGCAAAGCGATGACAGATCGCGCGACCGATATTTGAGCCTCCACCTGTAACAATAACCGTCTTTCCTGCTAGATTTAAATCCATTTTCTTATACCTCCCTTTTGTTAAAGTTTTACACCCCTCATTTACGGGGAAGATTCAGGATGCGGGTGGCGACGATCGTCCGCTGAATCTCCGAAGAACCCCCCCAGGTGGTCAGGCTTCTCGAGTTGATCCAGCCCATGGTCGCCTGATGTACCGCATTCCCTAATTCCTCTATATTATACCAGGACTGGGCATAGGGTCCTATTGCCTCAAGATTAAGATCCAGCACACGCTGATAAAGTTCACCGCCGTAAATCTTGAGAAAGGAGGCCCCCGGTCCGGGCGCCGCGCCAATTTTTAATTGTGATAATATCCGAAAGAAGGTGTAGAGAAGAGAATCACAGTCCACCTCCAGAGTCGCCAATTTTCTTCGGAAAACCTCATCCTGGAGAAGGGGTTTTCCCCTGTACCTGGTTTTTTCGGCATTTTTACGAACTGTCTCGATGGCATAGAGCAATTCCCCAATGGGGAAGGCGTTCAACCGCTCGTGTTCCAGAAGGGTCCCGGCAATCTTCCATCCTTCGTTAATCTTTCCCACCAGATTTTTCTTAGGGACCCGGACATTATCGAAAAATACCTCGCAGAAGGGCTTATGATCCGTCAAGGCCTCGATCGCACGGATGGTAATCCCCGGGGATTTCATATCTACCAGTAAAAAACTGATCCCTTCCTGCTTTTTCCCTGAAGAATCCGTACGGACCAGCATAAACATCCAGTCCGCATAATCGGCCATACTGATCCATGTCTTCTGGCCGTTGACAATAAACTCCTCGCCCTCCAGAGAGGCTTTCGTCTTAAGACTGGCCAGGTCCGATCCCGCCTCGGGTTCGGAAAACCCCTGGCACCATACGGTCTTACCGGAAATCATGTCCGGGATAAAATGTTCCTGTTGTTCCTTTGTGCCAAACTGGAGCAGTAAAGGCGTCAGCATGCCGAGAGATAGACCTTTGGTCTTTAGCCTCGGGGCCCCGGAGAGACTATATCCGTAATTGAAGATAAACTGCTCCGTTTCGCTGAAACCGGCGCCGCCCATCTCCCTGGGAAATTCAGGAGCAATCCAGCCTTTCTCAAAGAGGGTCTGATGCCACTTTACCTGTAAATCAGGGTCAAGGGTGCTCCCCCCAAGGGTCTGATCCCTGATCTCGGCAGGGGTATTCTCCCCGAACCATTTTCTTACCTCCTCCTGAAATCTCTGCTCGTCCTGAGAATATGAAACTTTCATTTTTCAAACTCCTTAGCAATCAATATAACTACTCAGGTTGTCAGGTTCACGGTTCACGGTTGGCTTGCGCTCTTCATATTTCTTGAGATAGTTCATGAACCCACAGTTTAACCTTGAACCGTGAACCTCGGAACTTTGAACTTGAGTAGTTACAAATCAATAACCCTTCATGGCCGCTACGCGAGCGAGATGATGATCGGCATCTCCAAAGAGGACTTCTGTCACCTTTGCCCGCTTCAGGAAAAAACCGATGTCTGCTTCGTTGGTAAAACCCATGGCCCCAAACAACTGTATGGCCGTCTTGGTTACCTCCGGATAAGCAGAAGAACACTTGGCCTTGGCGGTGGATACGGCAAGGGTCCTCTCCTCGGTTTTTTCATCTATAGAGGCAACGGCATAGCATACCACGGAAGAAGCCAGTTCCTTCTGGATGAACATATCGGCAGCCTTGTGCTGTAATGCCTGAAAGGAGCCGATGGGTTTGCCGAATTGCACCCTTTCGGAGAGATAGCGCACCGTCATTTCGAGAGAGGCATCCATCCCGCCAACCATTTCCGCACAGACACCCGTCGTGGCCTGATCAATAATATCTGCGAGAAGTGGATAACCGCTATCCTTCTTCCCGACAATATCGCTTTCGGACACGGATACATCCTTAAGATCGAGGATACAGGTATTTCGTCCATCCATCGTTTTCAGGGGGGTTATCTCCACCCCGCTGGCCCCGCGGGGAATGATAAAAAGGGTGAGGCCATCAGTATCAGAGGTGGCCCCCGATGTGCGGGCGGTAACGATAAATCTGTCCGCAGAGCAACCGTCGAGAACAAATATCTTTCTACCGGAAAGGGAAAAACCGCCATTTTTTTGGCGGGCAGAGGTGGCACAGAAGTTAAGGTCATATCGGCCGCCGTCTTCCAGGTATGCTGCGGTGACAAAAAGGTCACCGGCAACGATGGCAGGAATTATCTCCTCTTTTTGCGCCTCCATACCACCTGCGAGGACAAGATTCCCTCCCAGCAAGACAGTAGATATCCAGGGCTCAGGCAACAACCCCCTGCCAAATTCCTCCAGCAACACCATCACAAAGGTAAAATCCAATCCCAGACCGCCGTACTCTTCGGGATAGATGAGCCCCATCCATCCCAGTTCGGCCATCTTCTTCCAAACATCCTTCGAGTAACCCCAGGGATCATCCTTTAATGCTCTTAAGCGGTTGAAAGAGTGTTCTTTTTTGACAAAGGAGGCGACACTCTCCCTAAAAAGAAGATGTTCACTTGTAAGTTCAAAATCCATCGCCTATCCCCTTATATATTCATTATTTATTTAATATGCACTACGGTCCTTTTCTTTAAATATTCCGCGTACTCTTTTTCCCTGAATTTCAAGAAATCGGGTTGTCTCTTCTCAAAGAAGGCATTCTGAGCCTCTTTTTGTTCATCACTGTTCTGAAAGTCAGGGAACATCAGTTTTTGCATGTCGAACGTATCCTCATGCCTTAGATGGCTGGATTCTGCATCAAAGGTAGCCTTTAGTATCTGTATGCATGTGGGGCTCTTTTCCAGGATCTCAGCACACCATTTATCCACCTCTTCATCAATCTTGTCGAGAGGAACAACGGAATTAACCAGGCCCATCTCCTGCGCCTCCTGTGCGCTGTATCTCCGGCAAAGCATCCACATCTCCCTTGCCTTTTTTGCGCCCACGACTCTTACCGCATATTGAATAGGCCAGCCGCAGGCAGGGCTTCCCACACGGGGGCCATTCTGGGCAAATCTGGCATTGTCGGCGGCGATGGTGAAATCACAGCAGTAAGCCATGTGGTTTCCCCCCCCGACGCTCCACCCTTTCACGACAGCGATGATCGGTTTTCTGCAGGCCACGATCATTTTATTGCAATTCAGGAAGACCGTATCTTCGAATTCGCCTTCCGCTTCCGCTTCCACATCACCGCCGGTGCAAAACGCCTTATCACCCGCGCCGGTCATAATTGCCACCCCGATGGAAGGATCGCTGTTGATATCAAAAATGCACTCCCACATATGACGGATGGTCGCCCCGGTAAATGAATTCAACTTTGCAGGACGATTGATCGTCATCCTGGCAACCCCCCCTGTCTTCAGATATTTCTTCTCATAAATCAGATCATCAAAATCATACCCCTCTACTTTTCTCCATTCTTCATGAACTGGTACCGCCATTTCTTTTCCTCCTTCATTTATATTAATTTATTTATTTTCCCATCCGGATAAACTTAAGACCAAATGGGCTTTAAAAATTGTAACTACTCAGGTATCTTGCCACAAAGGCACCAAGATTATAGGATTAATTCTTTATAATAGCCTTTTTAATGCATGGCACATTGAAATTAATGAGAAAACTCCGTTATTCAATTTATATCCATCTTCTCTTTGGGTCTTTGTGCCTTGGTGGCTGAATAGTTACTAAAAATTTGCCTTCTCTCCGGCCATGGAATTCGCAAAGGCAGGAATCAGAATAAAATTTAACGTTTCCTTGACAAGAGCGATGTACTCGTCTCTCTTTATCCCAAGACTTGCCCGGAAAAATTCTTCTCCCGAAACAAAAGCATAAATGGAGTTCATGATAGTCAACACCTGCATCTTATGCTTTACAGAGACTCCCTTTTTGTCTCCACTGAGACCCATGGAAAAAGCAATGTTGGAGATGTACTCCGGCACACGGATATTCTGGCTTGACTCGTGACGGATATTCACGAAACAACGGGAGAGGATTACCTTTGTTATTTCAGGGTGTTCAAAAAGATAATCGGTGATCGCTTCGATGGCAATTCCCATACGCTGGGCGAGGGGAAGACCGTGGATTATCCCCTCGAGATCAATAAGTTTCTTCCTCAGATCGTCGTTTATGTCCAGGACGACGGCCTCATACAGATTCCCCTTTTCCCCCCAGTGATAATACAGAGTAGAAACATCAATTCCCACCTCCCGGGCAATCATACGGGTGGTAGTGCCGTGGAAGCCGTACTTCCCGAAGAGCCGCCGGGCAGCGATCAGGATTTTTACCCTCACGGTTTCGAGGTTCCGCGATTTTTTTGCGGGAAAGTTTATCACCATCTTTCCCCCATCATTTGTTTGATTTTCTCCATCATCTGTTCGATCTATTTTTAAGGAACAAAAATATAAAAGTCAAGTATTTTTTTTACAACTATCGGGAATCGGTCTTGACAAAAGGTTGGCAGGAATTCTATAAGGGAATTCATCATAAAAAGGAATCAGGTCAACAAAAAATGCCGGAAAAAATCAGGACGCGATTTGCCCCCTCTCCCACAGGTTTCCTGCATATCGGCGGGGCAAGAACAGCCCTCTTTAACTGGCTCTATGCCAGGCACAACGATGGGCAGTTTATTCTGAGGATCGAGGATACCGATCAGGTCCGCTCTACTGCCGAATCAACGGGGGCGATCCTAAATGCCCTATTATGGCTCGGACTTAACTGGGATGAAGGTCCGTTCTTTCAGACAGAACGGGGGGAGATTTACCGGGAGGCAGTTGAGAGGTTTGTTGATGAAGGGAAGGCGTATTACTGTATCTGTACCCCCGAGGAGTTGGAAGAAAAGAGGAAACGAGCGTTGGCCGAGAGGAGAAAACCAAGGTATGACGGTACATGCCGTGAGAGAGACCTCGCGAGAACGGCGGGCTCAGCCGTGAGATTCCGGTGTCCCCAGGCCGGCATCACAATCGTGAACGATCTCATCAGGGGCCCCATCTCTTTTAATAATGAGGAACTGGATGATCTTGTCATCGAGCGGTGTGACGGCTGGCCAACCTACAATTTTGCCGTTGTTGTTGATGATGTTCAGATGGACATCACCCATGTGATCCGGGGTGATGACCACCTGAACAACACGCCCCGTCAGATCCTCCTTTATGAAGCGATGGGAGCGGCGGTTCCCCAATTCGCCCATGTCCCGATGATCCTCGGAGCTGATAAAGCGAGGTTGAGTAAACGTCACGGCGCCACCTCCGTCACGGCTTACAGGGAAATGGGTTATCTGCCGGAGGCCCTGGTTAATTACTTAGTCAGACTCGGCTGGTCTCATGGAGATCAGGAGATATTCTCCAAAGAGGAACTGATCCATCTGTTTACCCTCGAGGCAGTGGGGAAATCCGCCGCTGTCTTTAATCCGGAGAAACTCCTCTGGTTGAATCAGCGCTATATTAAGACGTATCCTGAAGAGAGACTGGTGGATACAATGAAACCCTTCTGGGAAATGCGGGGACTGGATACATCCGATCGGGAATTTACAGGCAAAATTGTTGCCGATCTAAGGGGAAGGGTAAAAACTCTCACGGAGATGGCGGATGCCGGTGAGTTCTACTTTAATGATGCCATCGTTTATGATAGTGATGCGGCAGAAAAATTTCTCAAACCGGAGTTTACGGGACATCTTCGGGCTGTTATGGAAAAGGTTCCCTTGTTACAGGATTATACAAAAAACGGGATAGAGGGTTTTCTGCGGGAACTGGCCGAGGAAAGGGGCGTGAAACTCAAATCCATCGCCCAGCCCTTGAGAGTCGCCCTGACGGGGAAAACCGTGAGCCCTGGTATTGACGAGGTCATGATCACCTTAGGAAAGGAACGGGTGGTCAAAAGGTTGAAGAGGGCCCTTGAACACATAGAAAGCCAAAATTTATAATGAGGAGGGCCATGCTCCGTCATGGCCTAAGTAAGTCAAAAGACATAAGAGTTATAACTGGTTAGCGAAAAAGCTAGGGGGAAAATGCTATCGGCAACCTACGTAAAAATCCGCAACCGGGAAAGGATTTCCCGGGACGAGGGACTTTTCCTTCTCCGCCGTGCGGAGTTACTCGACCTTGCAGAGATGGCAAACGAAATCCGTTTCGAGAAGAATCCCGAAATGCAGGTAACGTTTGTGGTGGACTCAAATCCAAACTATACAAACATCTGTGAGAATGATTGTGTCTTCTGTGCCTTCCGCCGTCATCCGGGTGAAGAGGATGCCTATACCTGTACAGTTGATCAGATGATGCGGCGTTTCAAAGATGCGGCGGCAAGGGGAGCCACCACGATCCTGTTGCAAGGTGGGATAAATAATGCCCTCAACTTTGACTACTACTTAGAAATGATAAAAAGGACAATTGCCGAAGTTCCCGAGGTCCATCCCCACTTCTATTCCCCCCCGGAGATTATCGGCATGAGCCGCATATCCGGTTTTTCGATTCCGGAGGTATTAGAGAAACTCTGGGATGCCGGAATGCGAACCATCCCCGGTGGTGGAGCGGAGGTTTTATCCGACAGGGTGAAGGAAAAAATCAGCAAAAAGAAAGGAACATCGGCGGATTGGCTTCGGGTGATGCGTGCAGCGCACAGGATCGGCTATAAATCAACGGCTACGATGATGTATGGGCATCTGGAAACGGACGAGGATATCCTGAACCATCTGGAAAGTATCCGGCAGTTGCAGGATGAGTATCATGGCTTTACCGCCTTTATCCCCTGGAGTTTCAAGCCGGGGAACACACCCCTTGCGAAAACCATTACTCAGCGGGTAACTGCGACCCGCTACCTGCAAATAATCGCCTTTTCAAGGATCTATCTGGACAACTTCCCCCATATACAGGCCTCATGGTTTTCAGAAGGCAAAAAGACGGGACAGATCGCCCTCCATTTCGGGGCCGATGATTTCGGCGGGACGTTGCTGGAAGAGAACGTCCATGCGGCGGCAGATTTTATAAACAGGACGGATACTGGCCAGTGCGTGCAGATGATACACGATGCAGGCTTTGATGCCGTCCAGAGGTCAACGCTGTATGAAATTATCGTAACTACTCAGGTCGCCACCAAGGCACAAAGACACAAAGGTTATTTATAAATTTCAGCTCACTATCTGACATCCTTGATAATTAAAATTATCAGGAAGGTATTATATAGTTGTCCTTTTAAAGAGATGATAAGAATAATACTTTAATTTTAGTGTCTTGGTGTCTTAGTGGCTGAATAGTTACAAATTATCAAGGTATTTCCCATTATTGACTTATAACGTCGAATAACGTCAAACCATTAAAGGGTCTCATGCCAGAAAAATACCCTTTCAAAGATTCTTCATACCCCCTCTCTACGGCGCCTACCTCGATCGTCTCGGTGTAGAGAAGCGTCGGGAAGTCGTTCCCTTTTGTTTCGAAGGTTCCTCGGGCATGTCTCGAAGATCCTTGGCGGCAACCCTGGTTCGGGAAGCGCTATTGAGGTTCCGCCCAGCCGGTCCGGCAAAGCTTCGCCCGGTTTGTGGACGGTACTTCACTTCGGCTTTTTCATTTCGGCGAGCCCGCTCCCCCATTCTCCGGGTGCGGATGGCGGCAATCCTCTCATCGAGGGGAATTTCGAAACGCTCTGAAGATTTATTTTCATAGTCAAAATCCGGAATCTTATGCCGGGGCATACAACGGCCAATACTCTGTTCAATGGAGCGAAGCGTTCTCTCCTCGTCGGGAGAGACAAAGGTGCAGGCATCACCTGTGGCGCTTGCCCGACCGGTCCGGCCGACCCGATGAACGTAATCCTCGGCAAGGGGAGGTATATCGAAGTTGCAGACGAGATCGAGGTTCTCCACATCTATCCCCCGGGCGGCGATATCCGTTGCCACAAGGACTCGGAAACTGCCACGTTTAAAACCGTTCATGGCCTCAGTTCTCTGACCTTGGGTGCGGCTGCCGTGAATACGGGCGCATGCCACCCCGTTTCTTTCGAGGAAGTCGGCCAGCTGGTTGGCCCGATGCCTGGTACGGGTAAAGGCAAGTACGCTCTTTGACATGTCCTGTTTGAGGAGGGCAAGAAAGAGGGTAGATTTAAGCTCGTGCGCTACGGGATAGGCCACGTGGGTGATCCCCGCCGCCGGCGTAGGTTTTGACGTGATATTAAAGGAAACAGGATCCTTGAGCATTTCCCTGGCCAGCGTCACGATGGGCGGGGGAAGGGTAGCCGAAAAGAAAAGAGTCTGACGGCGGTCCGGAAGGTATCTTAGTATGCGGCGGATATCGGGGAGAAATCCCATATCTAACATACGGTCCGCCTCATCGAGAACTAAATGAGTAATGCCATCGAGCCGGGCATAATGGTTACTTAGATGGTCAAGAAGGCGGCCGGGTGTAGCGACAATAATGTCCACTCCCTTTCGGAAGGCCCGTTCCTGGGGAACGGGAGAAACGCCTCCGTAAACAGCAGCGCTCTTGAGGGGCGTGTAAAGGGCAAGTTCCTGAAGATGATCCGCTATCTGTACGGCAAGCTCCCGCGTGGGGGCAAGGACAAGGGCCCTTGTTACTCCCCGGGGCTTCCCGATCAACTGGTGAAGAATGGGAAGAAGGAAGGCGGCAGTCTTACCGCTTCCCGTTACGGCCGTGGCCATGACATCATGTCCCTGTAAAAGGCGCGGGATGGCCAGCCGCTGGATTGGTGTGGGTTGGTCGAAACCCTTTTCCTGAAGGGCTTTCAACAGATGGGGATGAAGTGCAAACGATGAAAATGACATAATTCTCCTTATTTCCTCAAGCGTGCTCCCCTGCAGGCAAAGCGCCGCCCATGGATCAGTATCCGGCTGGTTTTTACGGTGGATCTGAGGACATTTAGGAGGAATACGGAGGGATTGCCGGTGAAGCCGCCGTTAAAGCTCTGAAAGCCCACATATACTTAAGCATCCTGTCCCAAACATGGCTCCGATAGTTTCTGATTAAGCATTTGACAAGAATACCTATTACTGAATCAGTATATATATGGAAATGAAAAGGAAGTCAAGGGAAACCCTGGATATTTGATATAGCCCATTCGGGAATTTGCATTGTTGAATAGGGACACCTTTAAAGCTTGCCCATAGCCCCAGAAAGCGCATAAAAATTTAATATATTTAGCTGCTGCACGTATTATGTACTTTGGCCTCTTTTTAGCTTTAAGTTCCTGATTGACCCGGGGTGTCAGATATGCTAAAGCAATACCTCGTAACTTAAGAGTTGTTTTGCCATTTTTTATCAGGGAGGTCTTTTGTGATTGATCTTCATACCCATTCCATCTTCAGCGATGGAGAATTGATCCCCTCGGAACTGGTCAGAAGGGCAAAAATAATGGGGTACCGCGCTATTGCCATAACCGACCATGGAGACCATTCTAATGTTGATTTTATCATCCCCCGGGTAGTAAAGGTCTGTCATAAGATAGCAGAGGCATGCGAGATTAGGGTGATTCCCGGTATAGAGCTGACTCATGTGCCTCCCGCCCTCATCTCCGAGCTGGTACGGGAAGTCAGGCTTATGGGCGCCGGGATTGTTGTTGTCCATGGTGAGACTATCGTTGAGCCTGTCGTCCCGGGAACTAATTTAGCCGCCCTCCAATCTCCCATTGATATCCTTGCCCATCCCGGTCTGATCACGGAAGAAGAAGCGTCAATAGCCTCCCGGAAGGCGATATTTTTAGAAATCTCAACCCGGCGGGGGCATAGTTTGACCAATGGACATGTCTTAAAGATGGCGCGTCAGTCGCATGCCCCCCTCGTTCTGAATACGGACTCCCATGCCCCCCAGGATCTTGTCCCCGCAGAGATGGCCCGCAAAATCGCCCTCGGGGCAGGCATGACGGAGGGAGAAATTAAGGCCATGTTTAAAAATTCAGAATGCCTGGTTAAAAGAGCTTCAGGATGATTGGACCCTTTCTCTTACGAAGCCAACCACATTCTTCAGAGGCGTCCCGGGCAAGAAGACCTCAGAAACCCCTATCTCCTTCAATTTTGGAATATCCTGATCAGGAATAACCCCTCCGATAATAACCAGCACCTTATCCAGGCCACGCTCCCTCAATCTGTTCATAAACCTCTGCATGATCTGAAGATGGCCGCCGCATAGAAAGCTCAGACCCACCACGTCTGCATCTTCCTCCAGTACCGTCTCCACCATACTCCCGACCCTCTGACCGGTGCCCAGGTATATCACTTCCATGCCGGCATCTGTGAGCGCCTTGTTTATAGACAATATCCCTCTATAGTGATCATCCAGACCTATTTTTCCCGTAACTACCCTTATTTTTATGGTCAAGTAAAATCCTCCTCTTTCAACTAAAAGGGAAAATCCCTTTCTCCAGCCCAATCGTATTCCAACCCGTCGTTCATCCTCATCACACCGATTATCTCCGGAAATGTAGCGTCGGCCTCCAGGGCTTCAAAGACATAAGGGATAAGATTCTTTCCGGGATCCGCAGCGGCGCCCTGGAGGTTTTTAATCTTTTCCTTTAAGTTCCGATAACTCCTCTTTTCCTTAAATTGCTTATATTCTCTTAGATACTCTTCCACATCGGAAGTGTCGGGGGCATAGACCTCCGGTTTAAAATCCTCTTCCGGCGGAATCTGGAAATGCGTTACACCGATAACCGGCCTCTCCCCGCTTTCCACCTTTTTCTGAATATCCAGGAGCCCTTCGGTGAGCTGTCCATGAATCCAGCCGCTCTCCAGAGCTTTTATCCAGCCCCCTGCCTTTTCTATCTGCTGTACCATCTCCTCTATTCTTCCTTCCAACTGGCTGGTAAGGCTCTCCACGTAGTAAGAACCGGCCAGAGGATCGGCGACTCTTGCTGCTCCCGATTCATAACGGATAACCTGCTGTGTTCTGATGGCGAGCCGCACCGCCTCTTCCGTAGGGGTTGCCCACCCTTCATCGAAAGAGGGAGTCTGGATGCCCATGCTGCCGGCGAGGACAGCGGCCAGCGTGCCTATAGCCCCCCGGGCAATATTCACCAGGGGCTGCTGACGGGTGAAATTTGCCCCTGAGACATCAACATGGAACCTCAGGCACAGTGCCTTTTCGTCGGTAGCGCCGAATTCCTCCTTCATTGTCCTGGCCCAGATTCTCCTTGCCGCTCTGATTTTTGCTATCTCTTCAAAAAAATCCCTGTTTACACCCAAGACAGGGCTCAATCTGCTCCCGATGGTGTTGATATCAATTCCTCTTCTCATCATCTCGCGAATCATCTCGTTACGAATGGCAATGGTGAATGCTATCTCGTGGATGGCATTACCGCCCGCTTCTTGCAGGTCGTAGGAGCTGGTAAACCAGAGATTCCATTTGGGGAAGTTTTTATAGACAAACTCACAGAAATCGTTTCCCCACCTGGCCAGCGTGGAAAACCGTCCGTGGTTCACAAGCCAATCCATACGACTCGGAAATACGGAAGGTCCATAGTAAAATATGGCGCCGCCCACGCCCCTTAATTTGCTGATGTCATAGCCTCTCTTTTTCGCCGTCAGGATATAGGACTGCCACACATCAGGATAAAAGGCATCGGAGGAAAGGCTCAATTCGTCTAATGGTAATCCTTTACCGAGGATCTCCACGTCTCTTAAGGTATGGAGGGCAACACCGCAGACCCCAAGCTGTCCCTCAGCCATAGGCTGATCGGGCTCAATCCCGTAAAGGGTAGGTCCATCCAGTTCCCAATTGAGGGCGCCGGCCCCCTGTTCTACGATAAATTTGCACCTCTCGTTGAACTTGGCCGGTGTGGAAAGGCCGGATATTTCTCTGATGTTCCATAGTTTTCCCCGATACATCAGGGGGTGATGCCCCCTGGTAAAAGGGTATTGACCGGGAAAGCCTATATCTCTCTTAAAATCAATGCCTGAAATGTCCTCGGGGGTATATACATTTTTTACGGTAATACCCGAGTCTGTGGTAAAGTTTGTAACTGCCTCCCGGTATGCCTCTTTGATTTTTTCCTTTCTGACTTTTTCGGTCTGATCTGTCATCGGAACGGAACCTCCTTAATATTAACTAAAAGGCGTTTAAGCCTGGTTTGTTATTTCAGGTGGGGGGTTTACCCCTTTGCCGCTTCTTCCTTCGTAAGATTTCTCCCTTCGCTCGAAATGACAAGGTAATCCTACGCCATTCCCACAAAAAAAGTCAATAAATTTTGACCTGAATCCGTGGGTCAAGGGAATAATCAAGAAGGCATTTGATAGAATTCATGCCAAGAATACATTGTAACAATTAAATGAATGTGCTACTAAGCCGTCGAAATGGAAAATTAAGGAATGGGTGTCCGATGAGGTTTTTTCTCTGTGTGTTAGGGATGGTTTTTTCGGAAGAGGTTAAGGCAGCATGAGATTAGAGGAGTTCGATTACCATCTTCCCGAAGAACTAATCGCACAGGAACCCTGCGAGGTAAGAGACCAGGCGCGGATGATGGTTGTGAGCAGAAAAACCGGGGGTATCGAAAATAAGGTTTTTCATGATCTTCCCGAATTCCTGAATAAGGGAGATGTGCTGGTCATCAACGATTCGAAAGTGATATCGGCGCGTTTGATCGGGGAGAAGGCATCGGGAGGAAGGATCGAAATCCTCCTCTTGAAAAAACATGATGATGCCTCCCCTGGCGAGACCTGGGAGGTGCTGTTAAGGCCGGCAAAGAGGACCCGTGTGGGGACCAAAATCTTCTTCCATGATGGATCTCAGGCAAGGGTAGAGGAGAGGATAGGGGACAGAAAATGGCTCATCACTTTCTCCACGGATATTGCATTTGATCAGTTTCTCCATCAATACGGGAAGGCCCCCCTTCCCCCCTATATCAAACGGAGAGGAGACTGTGTGACTGATCGTAATGATATCGAAAGGTACCAGACAGTATACGCAAGTACCCCCGGATCGGTTGCGGCGCCCACTGCCGGTCTGCATTTTTCCCGGAATATCCTAAATACCCTGGAGGGCCAGGGGGTTCAAATTGCATCCGTCACGCTCCATATCGGCTATGGAACATTTCTTTCCCTCAAGTCGGGAATCGTGGAAGACCAAGTGATGGAGGAAGAGTTCTTTGAAATAGGGGAAGAAGCCGCTAAGATGATCAATGACGGGGAAAGGGTCATCGCCGTGGGTACAACCTCCACGAGAGTCCTCGAAACAGCCTCGGATGAAGAGGACAGGATAAGGGCAAAAGCAGCATTTACCCGGCTTTTCATCTATCCCGGTTACCGTTTTAAGCGGGTGGGTGCGTTGCTCACCAATTTTCATCTCCCCCGATCATCCCTCTTTCTTCTTGTTTGCGCCTTTGCAGGTAAAAACCTGATTCAAAAGGCATATCAACGGGCAATAGAGGATTGCTACCGCTTTTACAGTTACGGGGATTGTACGCTGATCCTGTAAGTCGTGAGTCGTAAGAGGAGGGCCACGCTCCGTCGTGGCCTAAGTCGTAAGTCATGGTTGATGGGTATCAATTTGAGCTGCTCAAGAAGGATCTGACCTCCAGGGCACGGCTGGGGAAGATACAGACACCCCACGGTGAGGTAAATACCCCTGTTTTCATGCCGGTAGGCAGCCAGGGCGCCGTAAAGTCCCTCGTGCCTGAGTGGGTAAGGAAATTAGGGGCAGAGATGATCATCGGCAACGCGTACCACCTCTATCTGAAACCCGGTCATAAAATTGTTGGAGACCTGGGGGGTTTGCACAGGTTCATGAACTGGAGCGGTCCGCTTCTCACCGACAGTGGGGGCTTTCAGATATACAGTCTCAGCGCCCTCCGAAAGATCACCGATAAAGGGGTGATGTTTCAATCTCACATTGACGGATCCAGGCAATTCCTCACCCCTGAACTGGTTGTTGAGATTCAGGAAACCCTCGGTTCGGATATCATGATGTGTCTCGATGAATGCACACCCTACCCCGCCGGTTTCGCGGAGGTGGAAAAATCACTTGCCCTGACAATAGAATGGGCCGGAAGGAGTAAAGATGCAAAAAAGAACAGCAACCGGCAAGCCCTCTTCGGAATCGTCCAGGGGGGGATGTATCCTGACTTAAGGGAGCGGGGGGTCGAAGGTATCACCGGTATTGGTTTCGATGGCTATGCCCTGGGAGGATTGAGTGTGGGAGAACCTAAAGAGATGATGACGGAAATTGTCGCGGGGACCACCCCCCTCCTTCCCGAGGACAAGCCAAGATATCTGATGGGCGTGGGGACACCCGAAGATATTGTGGCATGTGTCCATCAAGGTATTGACATGTTTGACTGTGTGATGCCTACTCGATGTGCCAGAAACGGATTACTGTTTACAAATCGTGAAAACATTGTTATAAAAAACGCACGTTACAGTGACGATAGTTCACCTCTCGATAGTTCCTGCGATTGTTATACGTGCAGACACTACTCGCGGGCGTATTTAAGGCACCTGTTTTTGGCCAGGGAGATCCTGGCCATGATTTTGAATACGATTCATAATATCCGTTACTACATGCATTTGTTGGAGATGATCAGAGAAGCGATAAGAAATGGTCAATACGCGGATTTCAAAAATAATTTCTTAAGGAATCGTAGTTATTCAGGTGTTTAGGCTGAAGACCGAAGGCTGAAGTGTCCTAACAGTCTTTCGCCTTCAGTCTATCTACCTGAGTAGTTGCAAGGAGTCGGTCTACAAGCGATCAGCCGTACGTTTAAGCTGGTAGATAATAATTAAAAGGAGGAAATGAGTAATGATGAATCTATCCTATGCCATGGGTGGGGCCGGTGGAACGGGAGCCAAGGGAGGAGATATGAGTTTTATTATTATGATCGCCATTATGTTTGCCATCTTTTATTTCCTTCTGATCAGACCTCAACAGAAGAAACAGAAGGAAATAAAACAGATGCAGGAAAATCTCAGCCATGGCGATCTGGTAATCACCTCGGGAGGGATACATGGGAAAGTCACCGGGATTACCGATACCGTTGTTACGATCGAGATTGCTGATAAGGTAAGGATAAAGGTCGCGAGAAATTTTATCAGCGCTGTCCTGCAAAAAGCAACATAAGAACTAATTTCTCGAAAGGAAGAGGATATGTTCAAAAGTATCAGAATCAGGTCTATTGTCGCGATAGTCGCCTTACTTGTCAGTTTGTATTATCTTACGCCATCCCTTGTCTCCGATCTTCCATCTGTGTGGAAGAACTATTTACCTAAGGATAAAATCCATCTGGGTCTTGATCTCCGGGGAGGGATGCATCTTGCTCTGGAAGTTGACACGGAAAAGGCCGTGGAGGCCACCCTGGAGAGAACATCAAACGAACTGAAGGAAACCATGATGGAAAATAAGGTTCGTTTCCGGCAGCTCGAACGGACAAAAGGGAATATTATCCTTGAACTGCCTGATAGCGCCTCCAGGAGCGGATTGGAAAAGATTCTCAAAGACAATTATCCCGATCTGGAAATAGCATCGGGAGAGACTGTTGAGGGAAGGGAGAGGGTAACTCTTACGATCAAGGATATACGGGTAGCCGAAATAGAGAAACTTGCCGTAGAACAGAGCCTGGAGACCATCCGCAACAGGGTTGATCAATTCGGCATCTCTGAGCCGGAAATTATACCCGAGGGTGATGATCGTATCATTATCCAGCTTCCCGGCATCAGGGACACCACCCGGGCCAAAAGTCTTATCGGAAAAACAGCCCTTCTTGAATTTAAACTGGTTGATGAGGAACACAGCCCGGAGGAAGCCCTGCGGGGGAATATCCCCGAAGGGAGCGTCATCGCCGAGGGTTACCACCTGGACGGTGAAACGGGACGGAGAACCAAGGTGCCTTACCTACTGAAAAACAAAACCCTCATGACCGGCAGTTCTATCGAGTCTGCCCAGGTGAAAATCAGCGATCGTTTCGGCGAGCCTTACATCTCCTTAAAATTCGACACCCAGGGGGCAAAAGACTTTGATCGGATTACGGCGGAAAATGTGAAAAAAAGACTGGCCATTGTTCTCGATGGTGTCGTGTATTCTGCGCCGGTGATCCAGGAGAGAATCTCCGGGGGCCAGGCCCAGATCACAGGATCGTTTACCATGGAAGAGGCCCGTGACCTGGCCATTGTCCTCCGGGCAGGCGCCCTTCCCGCACCGGTCAACATTCTTGAGGAAAGGACCGTAGGACCATCTCTGGGACAGGATTCCATTGACAAGGGCATCGCTTCCGTGGTCATCGGGGGCATCCTCGTTGTCCTTTTTATGGTGGTTTATTACAAACTTTCCGGTATTGTCGCCAATCTGGCATTGATCATGAACATCATCATCATCATGGGCGCACTGGCGGCCTTCAAGGCCACCCTCACCCTCCCCGGCATTGCCGGCATCGTTCTTACCATCGGTATGGCTGTGGATGCCAATGTCCTCATCTTTGAGAGGATCAGGGAGGAACTTCGCCTGGGGAAAACGCCGCGGGCCGCTATAGGAGCGGGATACACCAAGGCGTTTCTCACCATCCTGGACTCTAATATAACCACGCTCATTGCCGCCCTGTTCCTTTTCCAGTTCGGGACGGGGCCTGTGAAGGGTTTTGCGGTTACCCTGAGTATCGGTCTCGTTACCAGCATGTTCACCGCCATCTTTGTCACGCGGATTATCTTTGATTATTTTGTCTGGAATATAAGGATCAAGACAGTCAGTATTTAAGGAAAATCAGAGGAAAGACGAATGGAGCTTATAAAACCGGGAACCAAGATCAATTTCGTGGGGAAGATGAAGGTTGCCTTTGGGTGTTCCCTGCTCATGATTATCATTAGTATCGTTTCGGTCATCTGGCATGGGGGCCTCAATCTCGGCATTGACTTTTCCGGGGGCACCCTGATTCAGATCAAGTTTCAGAAGGAGCCGCCGATTAAGAGCATAAGAAGTGTTTTCACATCCCTTGGCCTGGAAAACAGCATCATTCAGCAGTTCGGCAGTGATGAGGTTGTTGTCAGGACAACAGGCATCTCCTCTGATCTTCTCAAGGATATCTCCCTGCGGCTCGAAGATGCTCTGGATAGAGCCTATGGCAAGGGGGCGTCTCTCGTGCAGAGGGTTGAGGTTGTGGGTCCCAAAGTCGGCAGTGATCTGAGGAATAAGGCAATCTTGGCCCTCGTTTTTTCCTGGCTCGGGATGCTCATCTACATTGCCTGGCGGTTCGAGTTTCGCTATGCCGTCGGCGGCATCTTCGCCCTGGTTCACGATGTCACTATTACTGTCGGCGCCCTTTCCCTGCTGGATAAAGAGTTTACCCTGACGATCGTGGCCGCTTTATTAACCATTGTCGGATATTCTATAAATGACACCATCGTTATCTTCGATCGGATCAGGGAAAACGTGAGGAAAAACATCAAACAGAGCCTGAGAGATACCATCAATGCAAGTATCAATCAGACGCTGGGCAGGACGATCCTGACATCTTTTACAGTCTTTGTTGTCGTGGCTATCCTGTTCTTCTTTGGCGGGGTGGTTATCCACGACTTTGCCTTCGCCCTCCTGGTGGGTCTGGTGACTGGCACGTACTCCACCGTATTTATCGCGAGCCCCATCGTCCTGGCCTGGGAAAACATCAAACCTTCGAAGATAAGGAGGAAAAGGTAGGTTGTCTCCCCTTGAGATTGCAGGATTGACCATTTTTATTCTTGTACTGTTCGCAGGTATCTTCTCCACTGTTTTTGGTTTACCGGGAACGCTGATCATCCTCCTTGACGTTATCCTCTATGCCCTGTGTACCGGTTTTGAGAGGATCGGTTTTAAGATTATCGCCATCCTGTTCATCATTGCCCTGCTGGCGGAAACCCTCGATTTTGCGTTGCTGATGGCAGGTGCGGCAAGATTCTGGTTGTCAAAGAGGATGATCTGGGCTTCCGTTACCTGTGGCATTATCGGCGCCGTGCTGTTGACCCCTGCTCTCCTGGGCCTTGGTATCATTGCCGGGGCCTTTCTCGGCGGTTTTACCGGTATGCTGACCGTGGAGCTGATCCGGCAGTACAGCCTGAAACCTGCATTCAGGACGGGCTACAGAGCTATATTAGGCAGAAGCGCCGGCATTCTGCTGAAAGGCTTTTCTGCCCTCGCAATGACCGTTATTACTCTGTCAAATGTATACTCTTAGGAGCTGAAAATATGAGCAAAACGAAATCCAAAATTCGGGAATACGCAGAGGCGATCGTAATTGCCATCCTGATTGCCTTTTTCATCAGGTCCTTTGTCGTACAGGCCTTTAAGATACCATCCGGGTCCATGAAGCCCACCCTGCTTATCGGCGATCATATCTTAGTGAACAGATTTATTTACGGCATCAAGATACCCTATTTCAGAAAGACAGTCCTTCCCGTCGGTGATCCCAAAAGGGGAGATGTTGTAGTGTTTATATACCCCGAGGATAGATCGAAGGATTTCATCAAAAGGGTTGTCGGTATCGGGGGCGATACCATTGAAATCAGGAACAAGAAAATCTATCTGAATAGCCTCCCCGACAACGACACCCACGGGGTTTATACCGATGATTTTATCATTCCCGGTTCAATCCAGCCCCGTGACAATTTCGGGCCGGTTACCGTCCCCCGGGGATCCATTTTCGTCATGGGAGATAACAGAGACCAGAGCTACGACAGCAGGTTCTGGGGGTTTGTAGATCTGAAAGATGTCCTGGGAAAGGCCTTTATCATTTACTGGTCATGGGACCGGGAAAACCATGGCATCCGGTGGAACAGGTTAGGACAGATACTCCATTAACTACTCAGGTATTTAGGCTGAAGGCTGAGGGCTTTCAGGGACACCTTCAGCCTTCGGCCTATCCACCTAACCAGGCCCCTTCTCTATACCCTGATCGGGAGGATAAATACGGGGATACCCCCCTGGTAGAGCCGCCTCTGCACAGCAAAGGAGGTATAATTGTGTAAAATGCGGGTAACCATTGAATCCCTGGGAAAAACCAGTTGACCC
>Ga0210049_1000543_pt1 | contig 32039 bp, 30 predicted proteins | sample CryGeyCG2014_300_2_FD_183964 | JGI IMG/M metagenome (GOLD analysis project Ga0210049, IMG submission 183964) | Groundwater microbial communities from aquifer - Crystal Geyser CG06_land_8/20/14_3.00 (SPAdes) (version 2) | ecosystem: Environmental > Aquatic > Deep subsurface > Groundwater | place... | reverse complement strand
TTTTATCAGTTACGCTTCCAATCTGCCCAAGGATATTATACAATTTTTCGTGCGGCGTTTTCTATGAGCATAACCATTAATATTGTCAAAGAACTAATACCAGTTATTATACAAGGAAATTATAAAAGGGTAAACCCTTAATTCCTGGAGTTAAGATATCGGTGACAGTCTTTACTTATTTACTTTCTTTTGTCACACATCAACAAACTTTCACATTTCAAGGTCTGACCCCGAATACCCCGAATATCAGAACCGTCCCCATACTTTCCATAAGAAAAGGTATGCCGCACCGACAGCAACTAACGTAAAAGGAAGTCCTATTCTGACAAAATCCATAAATTTTATCTCATACCCTTCTTTTTTGAGCAGTCCGCAGGCAACAATATTTGCTGAAGCGCCAAAGGGTGTTATATTGCCGCCTAAACTTGCCCCGATTAAAAGACCGAACAGGAATAGTTGCGGCGGGACACCTAACGAACCTGACATTGATATTGCAACAGGCAGCATTGCTGCTAAAAACGGAACATTATCCACAAAGGCAGACAGGAAAACCGATGCAAATACTATGACAGTGTATCCGAGAAATAGATTACCGCCTATCAGATTTGAGAGATTTAAGGCAATGGCATCAATCCAGCCATTCACGGTTAAACTCCCTACAATAATGAAAACTCCCATCAGAAACAAAGTCGTTTCCCAGTCCAGAACAATAATCCGTTTTGTTAGAAGCGATTTATTAAATATCTTATCCCATATAAGACCGAGAAACCCTAACACCATACAGATTGCACCGGCATAACTGAACCCTTCGCTGAGGAATGAGGATAATGCTAAACTCACTACTAATAGGACTAAAATAACTGTGGGTATTAATGACTTTATTTTTTCAACGCTTACGAGACTGATTTTCTCTTTATGTTTTTTAAATATGTAAAAAAGAACAAATATAGAAGCAATGGCACCCAGCTCAACTGCAAAAAATATGCCTGGTTTACCGTGATAGATAAAGAAATCCCAGAAGTTCATTTTTGCAAACCCGGCCAGAAGCATACTCGGAGGGTCGCCAACCAATGTCGCTACACCCTGCAGGTTTGACGATATGGCGATGCTGATAATCATATTTACAGGGTTAATGTTCAACTTCTTTGCTAAAGACAGGGCAATCGGTGCAATTATCAGGACTGTCGCTACGTTCTCAACAACAGCAGATATAAAACCGGTTAATATACATATTGAGAGTATCGCCTGGGCAGTATTTCTGGAACTATTGACAATCCTTTCAGCAATGTATGCGGGCATTCCGCTGTCCATAAAAAGGTCAGCGATTATGAGCGTTCCTACAAAGATGCCCATTACATTCCAGTTTATAGCAAAAAATGCTTCTTTGAAGGATATTGCTCCGGCAGATAATAAAAATGCCACACTGGCAAGGGCAACGGACGTCCTTTTTCCTGGCAGGATTATAAAAAATATATAAGTTGCTATGAAAATTATCAGGGATAGTATTTTAGTATTCATAACTTTTTATTTCCTTCTGAATATTCTGTCTGTCAGACTTAATTCCGGAGACGCTCCTAATATCGTATATAACATCTTTTCTTCAGTAATCTCATCTACTTTCCTTACTTCATGAAAACTATTTAGCATAAAAAAATTAACAATCGCCCTCCCTAATCCTGATACACAGAAAATGGTGAGTAGTTTAGAACCAAAAACTATACCGGGTAGACGTAGCGCCAGAAAACCTCCTAGGAATGCTCCCAAACAGATAAATATTCCATTGGTAAAATTAAAATATGCAAAACATTTTGTTCTTAATTCCGGTGACGCAGAATCAAATATATAATTCACGGCTGCCAGGTTAAATCCCGCCCATAGATAACCTGCAAAAGCATTTATGACTAGAAGGTAAAAAGGATTTTTTGAAAATATCCAGAGGACCGGGAGTATCGGTACAAATAGGGCTGATGCTTTTATTATTTTTACATTGCCATACCTGTCGGCAAGTTTACCCCAGAACGGTAGTGTAATCAGGGTAGCTAATCCCGCAATTGAAATGATGAGCGTATACGTAGAGTAGTCAAATTTCAAATCATTTAACATATACACTGCAAAAAATGGTCCTGCGATAAATGTAGTAAAATTTATCAGGGATACAAACAGGACAAATTTTACAAAATTACTTTGTGGTAAGCGTCGGATAAATTCTATGTATGTAAAATCCTTCTTTTCGGGGTGCGCAACGGGTATATCGTCCATTTTCCCGACATATATCCCTGAAAAGATTCTGCTAATACCTGCAACCAGCAATAAAATAACAAATGCAAGAAACTTGTCAGGTAACAGGAATAAGAAAAAACCTGCCAGCAAATTAGTTACTAAAACGACTGTTCCAAGGACTTTACCACGCCAGGCAAAATATTTCCCATAGTTATTCTTCTCTACGGTATCGCTCATTAGACTTGCCCAGGCGGGTGTGGATACAGCAGTAAACAGGGAACCTAAAGTTATTAAAAATATATAATTTGGTATTTGTAGTCGTTCCGGTAATAGTATGACGACAGGAACTAAAAGAAGTGCGGTTGCCTGCAAAAACACGGTTGCTGAGATTAATTTTAATCTGCTGCCCACTTTTTTGACAAGTTCTGTAGACCATAACTGTACAAAAGAACTTGCAATCAGAGGAAACGAGGTCAGCAGTCCTATGTGGAAACTTGTAGCACCCAGCAGTAACCCGAATGGTGTAATATAGTTAGCTATAAGACCAATCATTATGGAAGCGAAAAAACCATCAAAATAAGATGCTTTTAAACTACTTTCTTTAGACATACCCTATCAATTGACTAAACCTTTCTTATTTTGTAAAATTAATTATAATGGCTGAAATAAAAAACCTTTCACTCATAAAAGAGGTGGACCTTTTTAAGGATTTATCAGATGATGAATTATCAAGAATTTTATACATGGCGTTTGTCAAAGACTATGAAACCGACCTTCTGTTGTTCAATGAAGGTCAGGAAGGCAATGTAATGTTCATTATTTTATCCGGCGAAGTCCAGCTATTTAAGAAAGATAAAAACAATGAAAATAAACTGATTCTTACACTGAAAGATAGTGAATTCTTTGGTGAGATGTCTCTCATTGAAAACCAAGCCCGTTCTACTTCAGCACGTATCAGCAAACCAACTAAAATGCTGGTTATCACCAAAAGAGCATTCCAGAACATGTTAGATGCCGACCCGCATATAACTTCAAAGTTATTAATGAAGTTTTTGAAGATTTTATCCGAACGCCTTCGTAAAACAACCTCTAAATACCTTCAGGGGAATTAGCGGTTACCCCCTCCTCTTTTTTATCACCCAGAATCTCGTCAACCTTATCTCTTATTCTTTGAAGGCTAAAGGGTTTAACAATATATCCTACCGCACCCAGCCTGAAACTTTCGTCAACATCAGATACAGAATCTCTGGCAGTACACATTATTACGGGTATATTTTTGGTTTTCTCATTTGCTTTTAACGATTTTATAATTTGTAAACCATCCATTATCAAAAACGGTTCATCGTCAACTATAAGTATTGTAGCCATATATGAATACTGTAACTCACTGAAGTATGTTTGGAATAGAGGCTTTAGCCTCGTAAAGGACCCTAAAGGGTCTATTCCAAGTTTTTACCATGGTTCAGTGAATAGATACTGAATACTCTTGGTGTCAAACTTCTCGTATTATCGGCAGTTCAATAACTATTATCGTTCCTTCTCTTTCCTTACTTAAAGCATATATTTTTCCGTTATGTTTTTCAATAATGTCTTTAGCGATACTCAACCCTAACCCCGTTCCTCCTTCAGATTCCTTTGTTGTATAAAAAGGTTCAAAAATTGTCTCCAGTTTTTCTTCAGGTATACCTGTTCCGGTGTCAGTAATCATTACCTTTGTAATTTTATCATCAAAATCCGTTTTTACTGTTAATTGTCCCGGTATTCCTTTTTGGAGAATAGATTGACGGGCATTATGTATGATATTTAAAATAACCTGTTGAAACAAATCCGGGTCAGCATAACTATCAGGCAGTGATAATTTTAACTGTTTAATAACCGTAATTCCGTCAATCTTAAACTGGTCATTATTCAATTCCAGTACGTCCATAATCAGACGATTGATATTTGTTTTTACCTGTCCAACTTTTTTCTCCCGGACAAATCCTAAAAATTTTTCTATGAAATTTGCACACTCTCTTCCTTTAATAGCGGCATTCCGGGCTCTTTCTTTGATAACATTCATATCATTCTGTAAAAGGATAGATTCACAGGAGACCACCAGTGAACTTATAGGGTGCCTCAATTGATGAACAATTCCTGAAATAGATTCTCCCAAGTACAAAACTTTTTCCTTCTGCCTGATTTGCGCAAAAGTTTTTTCTTTTTGCAGTCGGGACTCTTCTGCGATATAACTTCCCATCATAGAAATGAGTAAAAGGAATGGTATCCTCAACAATATTTCTGTAGTGAAGACATTTATTTTTCCCTGCGTCCTTAATAACAGTCCGAGATATATAAGCCCGGAAACAATACCTATTATTATGCTTCCCTTTATCTCCTGCCTTAATGTCGCCATAAAGATTACCAGGAAATAAACCAGATATATGTCGGAATTAAATCCCTGGGCGAAATACATCCCCAGAGAAATCATAATCACATCAAACAATAGAATAAAATAAATAAAAAATTTTCCTGTAAATAAATTAAATGGAACAAACCCGAGAATTATATTAGAAGATAAATATAATGAAAATAATACAACAAATCTATTCCAATAGAGTAGTGATTTATAATCCTGTGTCCACAACATAAAACAGGATAAAAAAATAAGTACCAGGTACCTTAATATGATTATTGTTGATTTTTGATTGAGTGTAAACATTTATTTCACATTTTTTTCAATAGAAATAAGTTCTACCGTAAAAACCAAAGCTGCATTTGACCCTATAATATTTCCCGCTCCCCTTTCACCATACGCAAGTTCAGAAGGAATAAACAACTCGTATTTTGAACCTTTACTCATCAATTGTAATGCTTCCGTCCATCCAGGTATTACGCCGTTTACAGGGAAGGTTGCCGGTTGTCCCCGTTCATAAGAACTATCAAATACACTACCATCAATTAATGTACCTTTATAATTGACTGTAACAGTATCATTCAATTCCGGCTTATCACCCTTCCCTTCTTCAATTACTCTGTATTGCAATCCGGTAGCAGTGGTTTTTACACCTTTTTTTTGTTTGTTTTTTACAAGAAATTCTTCACCTTCTTTTTTGTTTTTTTCACCCGTTTCATTCCTGGTTTTTGCTTGTTTTTCCATCATTTCTTTTTGAAAAGACTGCATAACCCCCTGCATTTCATTCTCGTTTAAAGATGAATCAATGCCTCCCAATGCATCTTTTAGTCCTCTTAACATGATATCAGTGTCAATATCAATAGACTGTGTTTTAAAGTTACTCCCGATACCCCAGCCGATAGTATAACTTATTTTATCTTTTTTAGTTTCTAAAATCTGTTTTCCAAACCCTGAATCGCTGAAAAAAACCAGCAAAGATACTAAAGTTACGGTTGCAGAATGCATAAATTTTTTCCTCATTTTTTCCTCCTATTGTAGAACATAACTGAAGTATGTTTGGAATAGAGGCTTTAGCCTCGTAAATAAGATAATCCTGCGGATAAATCGAGAAATTCCTGGAATTTACCCTTTAGGGTTTTATCCTTCAGGATTTTACTGGAAGAAAAAAAACTATTTAAAATAATATCTTAAACCAATACCTATATTAATATCAAGTTTAACATCAGGTGTAATTACTAAAAGAGGAACCAACTCAAGAAAAGGTTCCCATTTCTTATATTTTAATAGTATTCCCAAAGTTCCCCGTACAGCAATAAGTGACTCTTTAGCCACTGTGATATTTTCGTATACTGGTTTTCCTTGGGGATTTGTTCCTGTTTGTTGGCGTTCATTTTTAGTACCACCAACCCTTAATGTCAATCCAGTGCCAACATATGGAATCCAACTTGGGTTGGATATAATATTTTGTATATGCCAAAGATATGTACCGTGAAGTTCTATACTGTCTGTGTAAATGCCTATTACTCCATCCAAGGCTTTTATATCATCTAAATAATATTTCAAAGTCAAGCCATTAGGCGCTCCTAAAATAATACCACCAAGATAATTTGTCTTTTTTTTACTAAACGAGGCAAATGCACAGTTAGTTACTAAAGAAACTGTAACAAATATCACTAACAAAATACAAATTAAATATCTACTTATCATTGAATGCTTCTCCTGAATTCCTTATTATATCACTAAATTAGCAAGTTTTGCTTCGCAAAAACATATAATTATACCCCATTTTTCCCCGTTTGTCAAGTGAAGTTTGCCGTCGGGAATTTCATTTCTTAGACCATTTATTCTTAATTTTAGTTTTAACAATATCAATACCGAACATTTTAGCTGCATCCAAATCTTTAATCACACGGGATGTCTTTTTCTCTGCTTTCTTAAGCATCTTTTTTGATTTATCCCGCAGGGCTTCTGTTATCAAATCGTCCATTTCAGCTTTGCGCAACAGGAAAAATAGTTTAGGGTCATCGTCTAATTTTACCCCAATCCCATAAAGCGTTGCTGCTACGTGTTTGCACATACTTGCCCAGTCCGGACAACTACAGCTAAATTTAATTTCTTTTGGTGAAGGGAATAATCCTTTCCCTTTTGCTGTAAATATTTCAATGAGCTCCCTGGGAAACTTACCTTCAATAAGTTCCTGTAAAGATTCAATTTTACCTTCACATTGTTCCTTTATTTCTTTCCAGGATTTTTTGTCCAACGGCTTTATTTTTATTGCCACTTCATAAGGAGTAGAGCTTGTTCTCTGCACCAACGAAGTTACTTCACCCGGGTTTATTTTAAAATCCAGAACACACCCGTTCCTGATATAACTGCGGCCCCTGCCAATTCTGTTTGAGTAATCCGCATACTTTTCAAGGTTCGTATTCCATGCCATACCCCACCATGTCCGTGCAAGTCTGGTTCCCTGTAAAATCAGGGGTGTAATGCTGAAATTTTTCTTCTTCAGCCGTTCCAAATTCCTCTGTGCTTTTGCACGTTTTTCACCTACAGAAACGTACTCTGGAAATCCCCGCCAATAGTATCCCATGTTCTTATTAACCTCCTGCGATAAAATTATTTTATCTTGATATATAAAAGGGTAAACCCTTAATTCCTGGAGTTAACCCTTAATTCCTGGAGTTAACCCTTCAGATTTCCTAAGTTAAGTCAAGTGGTTTTTTAAGAAATCTTTTTTGCTCCTTGACATTTTGGTTATACTCAGTATTCATAGCCCATAAAAATGCTAATTTTGTGCGTTTAAGAGGCATTGTTGAAATACTTCTCAAATTTTTGTAACATATCTTTTGGAGGAATGTTATGCGAATTTTGAGGAGTCATTTCAGATGACTGCCTCTTGAATAAATTGCGTATACGTTCCTCCTTTTTGTTTTTATTTATTTTTGAGCGTGTTCGCTGTCTAATTTCCTCCGGTACAGTAAATTGTTCTTTGATAATTTGTCTTGCTTGTGTTGCTGAAATTGGATTTCCTTCTATGTTCCGTAACTGGTAAGTTCGATTCTCTTTTAGAACACAAAGAATTCGATTAAGAAGATTTGGTATCGTAGCACAAATTGCCTGTGTATGACAATGTCCTTTGTTAACCATTTCTTCATAATAAATTTTTGCCAGTTGGGGATCCCATTGTCTGGCAACATCAGTGGCTAAAAATAAATCCCGACGGAATCGTGATGGTCCTTCTTGGGTCATTGGTAATCCTTTTTTATTAGTTTCACCCGAGTCGTCTTGTTTGGGTATCATTCCGGCAAAACAACGAAGTTTACTCTGAGACGAAAAACGGTCAGGATTTCCGATTATTCCAATGAACGATGGTCCGAGATTTTCACTGATACCTTTTAATGACTCAATATTCTTTGAAGGATGGACTTTTTCGTACAACGATTCAACCCGATCTTTGATTTGGGCTAAAGCTTCTTCCTGTGCTTCAAGAAGTTGAAGTTCAATATGTACTTCATCCTGGATTTCTGTGAAATCAACATAACAAGAGGCTTTAGCATAAAGTTCACAAGACCTACAGGCAATAGAATAAAGTTTTTCTGGTAAATCAGGTTTCATTTTCTGTCTACCTGCTGGTTCAAGAATTTGTCTGATTCCATCTATGCCGGATTCTTTTGCTCTAAAAGGATTACTAAAGTGACGATAGAATTCACGGGCACGAGAATCGAACGAATCTCCAAAGCAATCAAGTAATCCTGGCATTACCCAATGGTAAAGGGAAGACAGACGATTTTTAATGGCAGCAATTTCATTAGTGATTTTTTCTTTCTGCCGGTTACGTCGTTCAAGCGAAAATGTTTTTGCATCGGACAAATAAATTTGTTCTGTTGCTTTTTCATCAATCATAGGCATTACAGCTAATACGCTTGCATCAAGTTTATCGTTTTTCTTATGTCTTGAAAAATACTTGCGCAGGTCATGTGCCTTATGAGACTTAACCCGGACAATATCGTGGTTATTAGTTTTGGCATAAATAGCAAAGGGAAACCATGACATTTCCGTAGGTTCACATATGAACCTTAGCTTTGTTCCTTGATTAGTACCTGAAAGTGCTTGTTGACATAAAGCATCAAGGTCATCTTTAGAAGTGGAGAAAGAAAAATTTGGTACAACTTTCTTTCCTTGTTCATCAAGTACCTGTGCTTTATGTTTAGCAGTTACACCCAGGTCAACACCAATGTTTCTGTAAAGCATAGCTTTACCTCCTTTTGGGCTTTTAGGAAGACGAGGCTAACCGCACGAGACTCATCCTTGTGGTTCATAAGAGACACTCTCTTATGTTTCAGTATATCATAGATATACTGAAAGATTAATAAGAAGTTCTCAATTTCCTTAAACAGAGTCTCAACCTCGTGCAGTGGGCCAACAATCTGAAGGAAGAGGCATTCTGTTGTTAGCAGAATCCGTCAGGCTTTTTTACCAGTTACGCTTCCAACTGCCCAAGGAGTACTATACAAAATTTTTCGTGCGATTTTTTCTTTTTACTGAGTATAACTACTAATATAAAATCAAAGAACCATTAACACCAGTTATTATACAAGGATTTTACTTGGAGTATAGGAAATTATAAAATATCCTCAACAAGTTGAGGATTCCCTTTGGAATCCCGAACTTGTTCGGGTTTACTTGAGCTTTACAGGGACAGTGTAAATAGGTTCATTAGTTTTTCGTTGTTCATTTCAGTTATCCAGGCCTCGTCAGAGCTTTGTATAATTTCGTTTGACAGATTCGCTTTTTCCTGAAGCATGGCATCAATCTTTTCTTCCAGCGTACCTCTGGTAATAAACTTATGTACTATCACGTTTTTTTTCTGCCCTATCCTGAAGACCCTGTCGGTTGCCTGGTTTTCAACTGCCGGGTTCCACCACCTATCAAAATGAATAACGTGGTTTGCAGCTGTCAGGTTCAAGCCAAATCCCCCTGCTTTGATAGATAATACCATGAACGGAACGTATTCATGACTTTGAAACTTTTCAACGAGTTCTTTACGTTTATTAACAGGTGTACTGCCGTGAAAAACCAAACCCTTATGCTTAAATACAGTTTCAAGATATTCCTTGAGTGGTTCGGTGATTTCCTTGAATTGCGTAAACACTAATACCTTTTCTCTTTTTTCATAAATTGTCTCACATATTTCGCGTAGCCTTAAGAATTTGCCGCTATCAAGTTCAGCATACTCGTCTCTTCCCAGATACTGGTCGGGGTGATTACAGAGTTGCTTAAATTTCATAAGAGATGCAAGAATCAGTCCTTTTCTCTTGATACCCTCAGTTTCAGATTCAAGCATCGTTTTTATTTCTTCTATAAGTTTACCGTAAAGGACAACTTGTTTTTTGCTTAAATCCGAATACGTTTTCATCTCAACTTTATCAGGCAGGTCGGAAATAACGGACCTGTCGGTTTTTAACCTTCTTAAAATGTAGGGTGACGTGATTTTTTTCAGTTTTGCATACCCGTTTGGATTGTCTTTTAGTTCCCTGGAAAAATCTGAAAACTCTTTGCTGCTGCCAAGCAGCCCGGGATTTAAAAAATCAAATAACGACCAAAGGTCGCTTAATCGGTTTTCAATGGGTGTGCCGGTCAAGATTATTCTATTGTTTGCATCCAGGTTTTTAACAACTCTTGTTTGTTTTGTGCCGGGATTTTTTATGGCTTGAGCTTCATCCAGAATAACATAGTTCCATTTATACGTTTTAAGCCAATCATACTTCTTGGATAAAGAATAAGTTGTTATTACAAGGTCATATTTGTCTATGAATCTCCCAAGAGCGGAATCCTGCCCGTCCCGTTTTGGCGGGACTGGCTGCAGGATAAAATCCTTATCCGACTCGTTCGGGTAACCGTTTCCATTTTTCTCAAAGGCCGGATGAGCTATGTAATACTTAATTTCAGGTGAAAACCTGTGAATTTCGTTAACCCAGTTTGAAATCAGAGAAGCAGGTATTATCAGAAGACTTGCCGGATTTTTCTTATTTGCTTTAAGGGCATTTAAGAAAGCTAATAATTGTATGGTTTTCCCCAGTCCCATATCATCTGCCAGGCAGGCCCCAAACTGCAGGGAATGCAGGAAATAAAGCCAGTTCAATCCCTTCTGCTGGTATGGTCGAAGTTCTCCCGTGAAGTTTCCCGGCAATCTTACTGAATCTATCAGGTCAGGTTTACGAAGTTTTTCAATAACGGATTCAAGCCATTCTCCGTTGGAAATATCTACTGTATCATCTTCAGCAATACCAAGGTCTTTCTGCAAATTAAGTTGCAGGCGCAAGGCATCCTTTAAACTCAAACCGTCCCGTTCCATCAGTTGTTGTGCTTTTTTGTAAGCTTCAAGTGTTTTTTTGAGTTTTTCCGGATCCACCTCAACCCATTTCCCTTTAATAAACGCAAGCCCTTCCGATTCACTTAACAATTTTCTTGCCTCAGTTTCAGTCATATCGTTGTCGCTAAATAAAAGATTTATTTTGAAATCAAGAATTGAGTCTTTACCAAGAAATGAAGGTGAGGTATTGCCGATACTTATATCAAGTTTCAGTGTGCTTGTCCTGTTTTTCCACCAGTTTGGAATCCGGCAAAGTATGCCGTATTTTTCATAAACTGGAATTTCCTTTAAAATATTGTACGCATCTTTTGCCGACAATGCTATTGGATGAAATATCTCGCCATTTTCTATAAGTTCGGCAACAATCCTGCTTTCTCTGGCGGCTAAATATACGGTAGATAGAAGTTCCAGCAGTTTTTTGCTGTTTTTGCCATATTCCATTAAAGCATGCTTTAGCGGAACATGTTTGGATTTCCCCTGCTCATTTAAGCCTGTAGAATATGTTGCTAAGAAAGCAAAAGGTAAATCCTCCTTTTTGCTTTCAACCAGATGGAAATAAACCCGTCCTGCAAGATGAACATCCGGACTTAAGGTTTTTATCAATTCATCAACAGAACCTTTATATGTTTTTACTTTATCCCTGAAGGCTGTGTTTAATTTTAACCAGATAGTTTCAAGAAAAGCCGGGGTTATATACTCTGCCCCAACCATAAAAGGAAGACGGGACAAAAAATCGTCAATTTCATCGGTTGTTAAAACTGGCTCCACCCGTTCACGCAAAACTTCCAGGTCAGGTGTTTGGGTAAGTTTTTTTACGTATAATCCCGCTAACTTTCTAAAAATATCTAAACTTGCCGATAGCGGTGTGGATTGATTGCAAAAACCTAAGAATAAAAGAAAAGAGCTGAAATCTTCCTTATATCTTTTATATAATTCGTTTTGCAGCAATTCCTGAGCCTTATTTACCGGATCTTCGACTTCCTGCCATTCCAGTTCTATATTATGATCCGGCAGGCAAATAGCAGTTAATTCTTTATACATTTTTATTGAAGTATCTACTCAATGAAGTATGTTTGGAATCCCCATATCTGTTCAATATATGTCTAATTATATCTCATTTTTTTCCTGTTTGTCAAATGCTATGTGTCGCAACCGGATTACCCAACTTGTCCGCAGGATTATCGAATTTATTGGGGCTAAAAAATAACAAAATAAATCAAAACATGACAAAACTTGATAGTACTACCCGAACAAGTTCGGGATTCCAACTTAAGTTCGGGATTCCAATCCAAACTTGAGCAACTCCCTTCCAATCGGGTTATGACTAGGTTTGTTATCTTTTCTTAAGCCAAAACTAATTTAGGGTTAATCAGGCGAGAGGCAGGTAAAGGTGTAAGTCCTTTTACCTTTACAATGACGATCCTTTGTTCTTTTTCTTGTTGTGAATGAGCTATCTTCACTGCCCACTTATTGAATTCTGGATTGTCTTCGAGGTTAAATACCACCTGTGCACCATCTGGAATTCGTTCATCAAATTCTGGATGAGTAAGCACATACTTACTGAACTCTGCAGAAAGTGTTCGCTGTAATTACCAAAATATTTCATCTTTTATCATCAGAAACCTCCTTAAAAAATCGTTCACGATAAATATTCCAATTTTGACTTAAATCGTCATCAGCAAAAGTTAAAGCAATTTTGGTATCAAGATTAGGCATGGCAATTTTTTCCTTCTTTCCATTCCAATGTAGAATATCACAATGAGCAATTACCACAACTTATAGTTGTACTACAAATTCAAGTATTTCTTTTTTATCTCTGCGATGAAAATGGCGTTTTCTACAATCGGAAGCATAAAATGTAAAAAATCCTTTTGTTCTTATTGCCACAATAATATCATATCATAAAAACTTATATTTGTCAAAAGGTAGAAAACCCCCAAAAAATTTGACTCATCTTTTTCCCATCCGCCTATTTGCAAAGTTCTTCTTGCTGCGGGTTATAGGGTCGGAATAGTCGCCCAACCAGACACAGAAAAAGACATAACAAGGTTAGGCGAACCCGAACTTTTCTGGGGAGTTACTAACCTTATACGAAAGTATTTCAAAAATACAAAACCGGTAATAATAGGCGGGATAGAAGCACTGAAGAAGACGTATTGAAATATATGGAAAAATGCAGCAACAGGTACTTAATTGAGTTTAAGAAAATACTTGACAGGTTTAACGATAAATGCGGAAAGAATCAGTTTCTCACATATTATCTGATAGCAGCGCATCCGGGGTGTACTGAGAAGAGCATGGCTGAGATGAAAAAATTTGTTTCAGTTAATCTTGCAATAAATCCCGAACAGGTACAAATATTCACTCCTTTACCGTCAACATTCTCAACACTGATGTATTATACCGAAGCCCACCCGTTCACGGGTAAAAAGATATTCGCAGAAAAAAACACCCGTAAAAAAGAAAAACAGAAATATATACTGCAAGAAAGAACGTAAAACGATTTTGCCTCTGATGTTTCTTTTGTTACACTATTGTATAAAATAAAAATAACCCTATGTCAGTCGCCTGACATCGGGTTATCTTTAAACTATTGAAACCTTATATTTTACTGAACATCCATTGTTGAAACTGCAATACGTTTTTCATACCTATTTAGTGATTAAGACCGCTGCATTTTTCACACTGATAATACTTTTTCCCATATCCAGAAGAATAATATTCTAAAAGTTCCGTTTCCGCAATATAAGCAACCGCTTTCGGGGCCATTTATATTTTGGTAATTTTTAACTTGTTTTTCTCATTATAAACAAGTACTTGAACCCTCTCAAATAAAAATTGAATTGTCTGGCTCGGTGATGCCAAATCTGTGTGTTTGATGTTTGGTTATGTCTGGTCAAACAAACGATATCAATCGGCTCAAAATACTTTTCCAATCTTTGCCAGAGTAAAAAACCAACGGCTGTAAATTTCTTTTTTATCCATTGATCAGCGATAATCTGAAATCAACAAAAACCTAATCGTGCGACATCCTCATCGGTCAATCCGTATTTTTTAAGCATCTTTTCATTACTCAAAAACACGACTCTTTCTTGATGATAGTTTTCTGAGTGATAAATGGTAACTGCTTCAGCATAGCCACTAAAAAGAGTTTCCCAATCATCTTTGCCGATTTTTTTAACTTTTATCCGCAATTCAAACTCCTTAATAAATTTCAATATTTTTTCCAATGCCTCTTCGTTGTCTATGGAAAATACACTATCACCTGGATTCAAGCCTACGGATTGTAATATTTTTGTGGCGTTCATAATTTTTTATTTCGCCCAAATTATATTGAAAAAACCGTGTCAGACTTGCTTAACTTGACTAATTATTTTCCCCATTTTCTTATCACTCTGGAAAAGAAAAAGCAGAAAACGGCGCCCGACTTGACTTCTTAAGAACCGTGCTCATTTCTCTATTTTTTCCAATTTATATGTCCATTGATGTCATGTTTCTCATACATAGACAACACATCATAACAAAACTTTTTAATTTTATCATCGTTTATTTTAGTTGCTAACTCATATAACCGTATGAACATCTTTTTCCCTGTTTCTGTTTGATTGTAATTCTTTTTACGAAAGTTACATTGAGCACATAAGGTTTGTCCATTTTCAATTTCTGCCTTCCCACCAAAATCTTTTGCTTTAATATGATCAACTTGAAGCTCTACTCCGTCCTTTCTTTCTTTTCCGCACTTAACACATTTATATCCATCTCTTTTAAATATCATTTCTTTTTGTTCAAGAGTAAAATCTTCAAGTTTTCTATGTTTAATATTGTCAGGTTCGTATCTATAAACTCCCTTTGATATTTTTATTAATTGTCCTTCTTGAGACAGTTTTCTAATTGCTCTATCTGGATCGCGAAATACGCCCCCAGTTCTCTTATTCCATTCTTTCACCGCCCAATCTACAATTTCTGGATGTTTAACATTTTTGTTGGGATGTTTTATGTAATACTCCTTTATTAGTTCGGATTGTGCTAAGTCATTTTTTACTTTTTTATTTTCCATAGGTTATCTCCCACCAAACGATTTTTAGCTAATTCACAATATTTCTTATCTATTTCTATACCAATACCATTTCTTTTATTTTCCTTACAAGCTATAAGAGTTGAGCCACTACCCAAAAATGGATCTAGAACAGTATCTCCAACGAAACTAAATAACTTTATACATCTTTTAGGAAGTTCAACCGGAAATGGGGCAGGATGTCCGATCCTCTTTTTACTTTCACCATTAAACACCCATACTCCATTTGTCCAATCCATAAACTCATTTTTAGTTATATCGGAATATTTCTCTCCTTTCTCTTTTTTCCATAATTTTTTATAAAGAATCACAATTACTTCTACTGGGGCAATCACATAAGGAGCCGATGCGCTCATCCAAGAACCCCATGCAGTTCTTCTAGAGATATTACCCTCATTCCATATAATAGTTGAATGATATTTCCAGCCAACTTTCTTGGCTATTGAAGTGATGTCAGCGCATACGCTTTGTTGACCATTTTTATTCTTATCAAGGGGAATATTTAAACAAAATCTTCCATCATCCTTTGCAAAGGTATAACATCTTTCAAGCCATTCTTCTGTAAATTTAAGGTACTCTTCATATGAAGTCTTATCATCATGTGAGTTATATTCAATATCCAAATTATATGGTGGGGAAGTTATGATTAAATCAACGGAATTTTCCTTAATTACTCCATTTGATTTTAATAAATCAATGTTGTAAATCTTTGTGAAACCATTTTGGTAATAGAGATTTCTTGTTTCATATTTAACAATCGAAGGAAATATATTGTTTTTATTTTCTATACTACAACTTGAAGGCATTTCTCTTACTTTGTAATTTAAATTTTTGTTTTTATAACTAACAAGGGATTTTGTTGTATGTATTTTCCTCCTTTTTTTTAAGTTCTTCCTTTTACTATTAATCTTTTGATATTTTTGCATATAGAAACCCCCTGCTTTATATTTTCCTTATAACACCTTTAACTTTACCAATAATTGAAACTTCTTTTTCTTTCGGGTCAATGATTATTGAGTTCATTGAATCGTTTTCAGGATGTAACCTTATTCTACCTTTTTCTTTAAAGACCCGTTTGATTGTTGCTTCGTCATCAATAAGGACTGCGGCTATTTCACCCTGATTTACCTGCGCCTGTTTCTGTATTATAACATAATCACCATCAAATATCCCAGCATCTTTCATGCTATCACCTTTTATTCTTAAAGCGAATATACTATTCATAATTCCATTGGAAACTTTAATGAATGTTCTATCAACAAAAATACTACCTTCAATGTTTTCCTGGGCTAGTATTGGGGAGCCAGCAGCAATTCTGCCAACCACAGGAATTTCTAGGGTATTATTATCATTTCTCTGATGCTTATTTTTATGATTATTTACTTCAATACCGCGTGATTTTCCGGGGTGGCGAGTGATATATCCTTTTTTCGCTATTGCATTCAGATGGTCGCTGACTGCATTTGGTGATTTGAAAAAAAAGTTTGCTTGTATTTCAGGGATAGTTGGCGGGAACCCGTAGGAATTAATGCTTTTAGTAATAAAATCCAGTATTTCCTGCTGTCTTGTGGTAAGTATGTTGTTTTGCATTTCAACCTCTTAACTATATTATACTATAAATATTTACAGTTGTCAAGAGGGTTGGGAAAGATATTTTTTAATAAGACTGACAAATATTTCACCGTATGCTTTTTGTTTTATTGCGCCGACCCCAAAAACAGTAGAGAACTGGTCGAGCGTTATGGGTTTTTGAAGTGACATATCGCGTAGTGTTTTATCACTGAAAATGATATAAGCGGGTACATTTTTTCCCCGGGCAACCTCGGCGCGTTTAGCGCGTAATTCGCCGAATAATTTTTCGTCTACGCCTTCCCATTCTATCTTGCGCTTTGTTCTTCTTTTCTTTTCTATTTCCTTTTTCTTGGCAGCTACCAACGGTTTTGTCAAAGCAGGGACTGCCTCACCCTTAAGAAGACGATGTCCCGAGTCAGTTATAGCAATTGTAGGGAACTCCTCCCCCTCCCGATTAAGGAATCCCTGACCTATTAGTTGTTCTATCATAAACCTGATAAACACTTTTGTTTCAGTATTCATAAGTGAAAAAGTTGAAAGTTTGTCGTGTCCCCACCGTTCAATGGAAGTAGTGCGGGTACCTTTGAGAATTTCCGCTATATGGTCTGCCCCGAACTTTTCTTTTATACGGGCGATACAGGAGATTATTTTTTGTCCTACGATAAGGGGGTCTTCGACCATCTCAAACTCACCGAGACAATAATCACAAGCACTGCAATTATTTTGCTCGTACTCTTGAGAAAAGTAACGAACAAGATAGCTGTGCCTGCATTCGGGCCGGACGCAAAAGTTGTACATTGCTCTGAGTTTTGAAAGCAGCACCGCTCTATCGGAAGAATCGCGAATCATATATTCCCAAATCCGATAATCATGACCGGAATAAAATAGATAGCAATCTGCGAGAAGGCCGTCTCTTCCGGCGCGGCCGGTTTCCTGCTGATAATGTTCAACGGATTTCGGCATAGCGGCATGTATTACATAGCGGATATTTGAGCGGTCTATGCCCATTCCAAAAGCTATAGTGGCTACGATGAGGGATATGTTTTCAGAAGAAAAATCGTCTTGATTTCTCTTCCGTTCTCCATCAGAAAGACCTGCATGATATGGTAGATTCTTATAGCCAAGTTTGTTTAGCTCCTTTGAGATGTCGTCAACATCTGTGCGTCTTAGACAATAGATGATGCCCGCCTCTTCGGGGTGTTTTTTTATCACATTCACGATATTACCTATGATATTTCCTGCACGAGGCAGGATACGGTATGTAAGATTTGGACGGTCAATGTTGCCTATATATATGTGGGGTTTTTCCAGTTTCAATTGTGTAACTATATCCTGCTGTACCTGTTCGGTAGCAGTAGCGGTAAAAGCATGGACATTGATGTTTTTGAATTCCTGTTTAATAATATCCAATTGGCGGTATTCCGAGCGAAAATTATGTCCCCAGTGGCTGATACAGTGAGCTTCATCAATGACAAAGAAGGAGACATTGATATTTTTAAGAAGATCTCTTGTATGCTCAAACATAAGGCGTTCCGGTGAAATGTAGAGAAGATTTATTTTTCCTGATTTTATATTTTCCGTAATAGTATATTGAACTTTTGCCGGGAGACTTGAATTCAGACATTCGGCAGAAATACCGATATCTTTTAGAAAATCCACCTGGTCTTTCATCAGAGAAATAAGAGGCGAAATAATCACCGCGGTACCGTTAGATATCAAAGCAGGCAGTTGAAAACATACTGATTTACCCCCGCCTGTAGGCAAAATGGTAAGCGTATCGTGTTTTTCAAGGATAGAAAATATTGCGTCTTCCTGGAATGGCCGGAAACTGTTATAACCCCAGTATTGAGACAATGTTTGAAGGATAAGTTTTTTCATGCTTCGAATTCTTTCTTTTTAGATTCATATTGAGAAGTTAGTTTATCAAACTTTTCGTAAAGCGAATCCAGTTCTTCTTTGAGATATTTATGCTTTTTTGAATTATCCGTAATCTGTCCGACATTTCCGTGAGCAATAGCTTTTATCAATATGTCAACGCACAGATTGAGTTCTTTTTCAATATTGATGATGGATTTTTCAAGTTTGTTTATTTCACTTCTTAAGGGTTTAATCGCCGCATCTCTTTCTTTTATTATGTTTGCTTTAGTTATTTTGATATCCTCATTGGACTGCCCGTCGGTTTTATGGTAGTCCTGTTTCACTTGTAAAGATACCTTTGTCTCTTCTTGCGCATCCTTTTCATCGCGCCATCCGATTCTGTCAAGGAAATCCTGGTACCCGCCTTCATAAAGCGTCACTTTATCTTCATCGAAGATTATAAGCCGTTTTGCTATACCTTTTAGAAACATTTCATTATGCGTCACCATAATAACAGAACCTTCAAATTCATTCACCGCCTCCATCAGTGCTTCGGAGGAATCCATATCCAGGTGGTTGCTGGGCTCGTCCAGAAGAAGTATCTGGCATGGCGTAATAACTATCTTTGCCAGCATTACCCTGTTTTTTTCTCCGCCCGATATGACGGATACCTGTTTTAACGCGTTGTCTTCTTTAAACATAAGCATACCTGCAATATTTCTTGCTGCCTGCAGTGAGTTTGAAGGCGAGGCGGACATGATTTCATCAAGTACTGTGTTAGCGGGATTTAACCTGAGCAGGTTCGGCTGACCGAAATATCCTATTTTTAACCCGGGATTTTTCTTTATGGTTCCTTTTATGGGTGAAAGTTCGGAGGCAAGAAGATTCATAAGTGTTGATTTGCCCTTACCGTTTTTCCCTATTACGCATATCCTTTCTTTTTTACCCACGTTTAAGGAAAAATCTTTTATAAGGTAAGGTTCCTTGCCGTCATAGGAAAAAGAGACTTCCTTTGCAGCCAGCATCTGCGCGGATACAAAAGGAATCGCATTGAAGGAAAAGTCCAGTTTTTCTATCTTTTCAAGCTGTTTTTTCTCATCCATTTTCTCAAGCGCTAAGATTTTAGACTGCACCTGGCCTGCCAGCCTTGCTTTTGCCCTGAACCTGTCGATAAACACAGTAAGTTGCCTGCGCTTATTCTCATCATTCAGCCGTGTCTTTTCGTAAACGGATTCTTCCGTCTCAATCTGTTCATGGATTTTTTTTGTTGTGCCTCTTAATTTCCTGATTTTTCTCCTGTGTATGGTGACAGTATGGGTGGTAAAACTGTCCATGAAACCCCGGTCATGAGTGATAACCACAAGTTCATTCTTCCATGCCCTTAAAAAATTCAGAAGCCACCTGGACGCCACAATATCAAGATAATTATTGGGTTCATCCAGCAGTAGAAGGTTCGGTTCGGCCACCAGGACTTTTGCAAGATTCAGTCTTATCTGATACCCTCCGGAAAACACCGAGGGATTTTTATTCATATCCTCTTTTGAAAAACCCAGCCCCGAAAGTATTTTCTCAACTTTCCACGTATCGTATTTGTCCTCTTCCCTTAAACCAAGACAACCCTCTTTTAACACACTATCCTGTGTGAAATTAATATGCTGTTCCAGATGCCCTATCCTGTAATTTTTAGGAATAGATATTTCCCCGTAATCCGGCTGGGTATTGCCGAGGATAAGGTTGAAAAGAGTGGTCTTGCCGTAGCCGTTTTTTCCTACCAGTCCTATTTTCTCCCTGCTGTTGATGCTGAGAGTTATGTCGTCATAAAGCAACTGGGTGCCGAATGATTTTGTGATATTTATCAAGTGTATCATAACACCATATTATACCTAATTTATTTAATTATTGTAAATAATCCCTCCAAAAAACTTGTGTATCGACTGCAAAAAATGTAAAATAAGTATATGCTGCCTGTTAGAAGAGTTCATGCCGGTTCCTATAATATCCTTGCCCGCTATGCCGCAGGTTTTTTCAGCAGGTTAAGAGGGCTTATGTTTTCCGGCAGGCTTAAAGATACCGGGTTGTTGATAAAATGTCCGAAAGAGGGACGGATACAATCTGCTATTCATTCCTTTTTCGTTTTTTTTCCGATAGACGTTGTGTGGATAAATTCAATGGACACGGTTGTCCGGGTAAAAAGGATTATGCCGTTTACGTTTATTGCAGTTCCGCCGAAACCAGCCAGGTACGTCCTTGAATTGCCGGCAGGTGCCGGTATAAATTTCAACGTAGGCGGTAGAATAGAAATTACATGATGAAACAGAACAACCTGGAATTGCTTGCCCCGGCAGGCTCAAAAGAAGCTTTTATTTCGGCTTTACGCGCCGGGGCGGATTCCGTATATATAGGAGTGGAAGGATATAATGCCCGTATCAAGGCAGATGCTTTCAAAAGTTATGACCTTGAAGTTGCCGTTGACTATGCGCATTCGCGCGATAAAAAAGTATATCTCGCACTGAATACATTAATCAAACACGGCGAAATAAACGATGTGGTAAAGACGCTTTACAGTATAAACAAATTTAAACCCGATGCCGTTATCGTCCAGGACATAGGTATTGCAGGGATAATAAAGGAACAGTTTCCTGAAATTATGATACACGCCAGCACCCAGCTTGCCGTGCATAACAGTTACGGGGTTATGCTGCTTTCAAAACTCGGGTTTAACCGTGTTATTCTTGCAAGGGAGCTTTCATTTGCGGAGTTAAAATTAATCGCGTTGAAATCTCCCGTCGGACTTGAAGTATTCTGCCACGGTGCGTTGTGTTTCTGCGTATCCGGGTTGTGCCTTTTTTCAAGTATTATAGGCGCCCACAGCGGCAACCGCGGCAGGTGCACACAGCCCTGCCGCAGAATCTGGTCTCACGGTACGAAACGGGGACACCTGTTTTCCCCGAAGGACCTCCAGCTTGCGGAATATATACCTTCATTGAAAAAGGCAGGCATTGGAACGTTGAAAATTGAAGGACGGATGCGGAGCAGCGAATACGTGCACAATACGGTAAAGGCGTACCGTCTGCTTATTGATGCGGAGGAATCCAGCTTCATGCGGGCACTTGAAGAAGCACGGAGTATTCTTTCAACGGATTGGGCGCGGGAAAAAACGTCTTTTCTTTTTTCCGGGAAAAATCCGTCGGTATTAAATCCCTATAAACCACAATGTCTGGGCAGGAGAATAGGCACTGTTATTAAGTCCGAACCGGGTTTAATAACAATCGAAACTGCGGAAGCACTTCAACCCGGAGACAGAATCCGTATTTCAGACCCCGGGAGTGATACGACAGAGGCATTAAAGATTAAAGAAATTTCTAAAAGCGGTAATGCCTGCAGTATCCCCTTTGCCGGAGAAGCGTTTTCCCCGGGCAGCCAGGTATTTAAGGCGGGAGACGCCGGTTGGGACGAGAAAAATATTGAGAAAGAAATAGACATGATGTATTCTTCACACGCCGGCAGTCCCGCGGACAGGAAACCCGGGCACCAGAACGATTATTCCAACAAATATGCGTCACTGATTGCGCGACAATGGATAAACACAGACAAAAGCAGTTCCGTCCAACTCCGGGTCAGGATTGACGACCCCGGCTGGATTGCCCTCCTCCCACGGAATGGACAAGACCTTAACGTGGTGCTTTCATTGAAGAAAGAAAATATCGGTATCTTTAAGGAAACATGTTCCGGACAATTTTTTGACTGCAGTAGCACCGTCTGCGAACTTTTGCCGTATATCAGCCAGAGAGAAATTTCCGGATACAGGCAGGTTATAGACCGACTGATTGCGTCGGGTATAAAGAGGTGGGTGCTTAACAACATTTCGCAGTTCGGGTTCTTTCCGTCAGAAGGCCTGGAGCTTACCGCAGGGCATTTTTTATATACCTGGAATGCTTTTAGCGCGCGTATATTGAAAGACCTGGGGACAGCTTATTTTGTTACTTCCTGGGAAGATGATATTCTTAACATACGTAAACTCGCAGAAGCCGGGTTAAGAAGCCGTCTGATTGTCTATCTCTACGGGTATCCGCCGGTGGCTCGTTCCCGCATGCTTTCAAGGGATACATATTCAGAAGGTATTTATTCAGAGCAGGACATTAAGTTGAGAATGATTTTTGAATCCGGGGCAGGAGTTTTGATTCCGGATAAACCGGTTATGCTTTTCAATATGCGAGAAAAACTTACTCTTTCCGGTATAAGAAATTTCGGCATTGACCTGAGCTATATTAAACCTGAAAAAAGTATTTGGGAAAACATATACGATGCCTACCAGAAAAAAACAAACTTTCCAGATTCAATTAAATTCAACTTCAAACGCACAGTAAAATAACATAATTATTCACTTAACCATGGTAGCCGCAACCTTTAGGTTGCGAGTCCGATTCAGGTATTAACACAGGAAGTGTGCGCCTTTATTTTGCGTAAAAGTTCCTTATAGCCGTCCTGACCCAGAAAATCCGTTATTTCTTTCTTGCAGGTCTTGTATATTGCGGGTCCTTTACTATCCCGGGAATCGTCAAGGCATGGCAGGCTGTTCCACTTATACACAACAAGCCTGTTACCGATAAGGTCAATGGGAAAAGACCAGCACCCGGGAGGCTTAAGCTCGTCCTTTATGTTTTTCATTTTACAATATTTCTGTAAAACGCACCCTCCCTTATCGTCATAATTCAGGAAAACGCACATACCCTTGACAGTCCGGATATAATGGTGTTTGTGGCTCTGGTCCAGGTCAGACCTGTTAAAAACAGAATCGAGATGAAACCCTTTTTTTCTGACAAATTCAACAGCTTCGGGGCGCATTAGCGGAAAAAGATCTGGCAGCAGTTTTTTTATCTTTCTAATCCTTACGGTGCCAATCAATGCACCGCTTCTACAGCAGGCGTGCCCGCATTCACGCAGATTGCAGGGAGAAAATGATTTACTCAACAGTTCCTTTGCAATACTGATTCCATTCACGTTTATCTTCATATTGGTATTGAGTCGGTTATATCTGACGCTGCCCCTTAGTCTTTGTCGTTATCTTTTATGAATTTCTTTATTTCTTCAATCGCTTCAACGCATAATTTAGCTTTTGTCAGTCCCATGGAAAGTCCGAACCTGTCATCTTCATCACGCTTGATTTGAATTACCGGTTTGTCTTTGAATGTTGTAAATGTTACCAGCATTAATCGCCTCCTTTAGATTTGTGTAGTTTTGGAGAAGTTAAAAAGAATCAGAACCGTCCCCATACTTTCGGTATTATACAAATTTCTAAAGTATTTTGCAATCAATCTGTTTTAATCCTTCTAGCTTTGCGAATTGATTTTCTGCTACGATCCAGACCCGATATTTACGAATAACTCAATTCATTGAGTTATTCGTTTGACATATGTTTCCTAATTTGCTAATATTTTTGCATTATGAAAGATTACATCAGAAGATCCCTGTTCGATGAACTGGATAAAAGGTTGCAAGGAGAACCAAATCTAATTCAGGTTGTTATTGGGCCACGGCAGGTTGGAAAAACAACTCTTGTTCTGCAGTTATACAAGAAGTGGTCAGGTCCAAAACATTATAAGACAGCAGATTTGCCGAATACTCCTACCATTGATTGGATTACAACACAATGGGAGGAGGCCAGGGTATTATACAGAAAGAAAAGAAATAAAACTCTTCTTATACTTGATGAAGTGCAAAAAATACCGCGTTGGAGTGAAGTTGTAAAACAATTATTTGATGAAGATAAGAGAACAAAAAGGCCAATAAGAGTTATTCTGTTAGGTTCTTCGTCGCTTTTAATGCAAAAAGGGTTGACTGAAAGCCTTGCAGGACGTTTTGAAATTCACAGGCATACCCACTGGTCATTTTCTGAATGTGAAGAATACTTTAAAATGAAAATAAATGAATACCTTTATTTTGGGGGATACCCCGGAGCGATTCCTCTGCGTAATGATGAGTCAAGATGGTCAAAATATATAAGAGATTCGTTGATAGAAACTGTCTTGTCAAAGGATGTCCTACTGATGTCGACGATTACCAAACCCGCATTGTTACGCCAGTTGCTCGGCGTTGGTCTTGTACATCCTGCTGAAATAATAAGCTACCAAAAAATGCTGGGTCAGTTACAGGATGCCGGAAATACTACAACAATAGCATCTTATCTGAAGTTGTTATCTAATGCATTCCTATTATCCCCTCTAGAGAAATACAGCGGCAGCAGAATCAAACAGAGAGGATCCACTCCTAAAATATTAGCGTGGGATAATTCATTGGTTACCGCTACGAGAGGTATCAGTTATAAGGTTGCACTGAAGGACAAAGCATTGATGGGTAGATTGACCGAAAATGCCATAGGGGTGAAACTACTGGCTATTACTCAAGAGACAGGCGGTGAACTTTTTTATTGGCGTGACAGAGACAATGAAGTAGATTATGTAATTCAATCTGGAGACAGATTGATAGCTATCGAAGTAAAATCCGGAAGTTCCCCTGCTCTTTTGGCATCATTAGAATTGTTTGGAAGGAGATATAAAAGGACAAAGAAAACAGTCATTCTGCAAACAAATAACAAAATAAGGGATGCAGGAGATATTCAGTATATAACTATAGCTGATTTTTTTAGGAATCCCAGAAAAAATATTATGCTATAAGCAGACTTCTTATATGAGAAAAGCGCTTTCTCATCTCAAGAAAAAATACAGATTTTTCGTAGCCTGTTTCGTGGCAGAGAAGACGTCTTTGCCGTAAGATGGATTTCCCGAAAAGGAAAATCAGGATACCCTCCTTGTTTCAACAATCAAATGAAAAATAGGATTTTTCCTTTACAGAATCAACTCATCCCCGTATCTCCCTTTAATAAAGAAATCAAGAGAAGATATAATGCAGGATTGATTAGTCCTCGCATTAAAAAATATTAAAACTTATAATCTTAGATATAGAAATGATAAAGGTAGGTTTCTGTCAGCGCACTTAAGCACCTATTGGGACTTAATCTATACACTTTGATAAGATGACTTGACAATCTGTATGATATTTTGCTACTATTCTATAGCAATGATAAAGAGAACGGCTCAATCAACATTAGAAAAAATGTCTTTGGGATTTCCGGTAATTGCTGTTACAGGACCCAGGCAATCAGGGAAATCCACTCTCGTTCAAACTACTTTTGCGGAGAAGGATTATGTTACCTTTGATAACCTGGATGTCCTTGCATCAGCAAAAGCTGACCCGCGCGGATTCCTATCCCGGTTTCCGGATGGAGCAGCAATTGATGAAGCCCAGCGGTTTCCTGAATTGTTTTCATATATAAAAGTAATTGTAGATGAAATAAAAAAACCGGGTATGTTTGTTCTGACCGGTTCGCAGCAGTTTGGTCTGGTTTCATCTATCACAGAATCGCTTGCCGGCAGAGTCGGCATTGTAGAACTGCTGCCTTTTTCTGCTGAAGAACTGCAGTCTTCAAACCTCCTGCCGCCAGTAATAAATGAAATTTTATTTAAGGGCATGTATCCGCCGCTATACGACAAAAATCTTCTCCCAAGCCAATGGTTTGCCGGATATGTAACCACATATATAGAGCGCGACGTAAGAAACATGCTTAATATACGCGAGCTGAATATTTTTCAGCGGTTTTTAAGAATGTGCGCCGCGCGGGTCGGGCAGTTGCTCAATATATCGGCTCTTGCCAATGACTGCGGCATCTCCACGCCTACTGCCCGCAATTGGATTTCAGTCCTTGAGGCAAGCTATATTATTTTTCTTTTACGCCCGCACTTTTCAAATTTTGGAAAACGCCTTGTGAAAATGCCGAAACTGTATTTTCATGATACAGGCCTTGCAACATGGCTTTTGAATATTCATGATACCACCCACCTGGCTATTCATTCAAGCCGGGCGGCATTGTTTGAAAATTTCATTGTAAGTGAATTGTTAAAACAACGTTATAACCGGGGACTTGTTTCAAATCTTTATTTCTGGCGCAACAATCTTGGCGATGAAATAGACCTTCTGATTGACAACGGCACTGAACAAATACCGGTAGAAATCAAATCCGGGGAAACTATTACTGAAGATTACTTTAAAACTCTAAAAAAGTGGAAGAAAATAACCGGCAAGGAAACCGCATCCTATTTAATATATGCCGGCAGTGAATCCCACTTGCGGCATTCTGTTAAAATAATTCCCTGGCACGCCATACCTAAAATATAACTTATTCGCCCTTAACTTATAGGGCTGTTCCTAACAGGCAAAACATCTCATACCGGTACCCGTCAGGGTTTTCCTGCGTGTATTCCGCTATACTCAAAATCCGGTAATTGTATTAACGACTGGTTTTAGTGAATTATCCAAAATTTCTAGATGGAATTCTATCCTACTTCTTCCAGTCGTCGGGTAATCAGGATTCCCCTCACCAAGGACTTCGGGGTAAACTCACTTTGGATTTTAAAGAAATCCAATATTCAAATCCAGAGACAAAGTAGTTTTTTTAGAGGGACTTTATCCCCCTAAAAAAACTCCTCGGGGAGGACTCGAACCTCCAACCCTTCGGTTACAAGTGCCTCTAAATTGCTTTAGAGCTTGGACTATCTCATCACCCATCCTACTAATAAATTAAGATTAGGGTGGTGGGCGCTTCCCCTCAAGAATTAACTTGAGAGTACCCCTTTTCAGGGTAGTCTCTGCACCTTCTTCGATTCTTAATCGAAGCTTGGCTCAGGGTTGCCCTACTTTTAAATAGGGTTTCCTTGAATTCACCCACTTTTACATCCCCAATTACTTGGGGGCGCTGCAATTTTTACAGCCGAATGCTCCACCATTGAGCTACCGAGGAATCACTTTTACAATTCTTTTCTTGACTCCAAAGAACGAGTTAACGTTATTTCATCTGCGTATTCTAAACTGCCGCCCATCGGCAGTCCGTATGCAAGCCGTGTTACTTTAATGTTTTTTGGTCTTATCATTTTTGCTATATAGTTTGCTGTTATGTCACCGTCTGTGTTAGGATTGGTGGCAATTATTATTTCTTTTGCACCATTTGTGTAATTCATCAGTTTATCCAGCTTGAGGTCTTTTGTCGTTATACCTTCTAATGGTGAAATTGAGCCACCCAGGATGTAGTATATACCATTATACTTTTTTGTTTTTTCTATTGCAATAAGCCCTTCAATATTCTCTGTAATGCATATTGTCGTATGGTCGCGTCTATCGTCGGAACAAATGCTGCATATTTCATTTTCCGAAGGTGCAAAACATTGTTTGCAGAGTATTATTTTTGATTTTATCTCCCTGATTGCATCAGCAAGTTCAGTTGCTTCTTCATTATTGGTGTGGACAATGTAATATGCCAGCCTTTCTGCCATTTTAGGTCCTATACCGGGTAGAGAGTTAAATGCTTTTATTAATCTATCTAAAATTTTATGTTTCACTTGTTTTTGACTATTTTTCCGGAAAAACTTTCCATTATTTTTTTAAGACCTGCATCTGTTGTCACATCTTCTTCAGGCGGTTCTGTTTCAAGCACAACGTTATCTTTATCAGCACCTCTGGCATCGTCTGCAGGGGTGAGATCTTCTTCAACTACTACTTCCTGGACATCAGGCTGTAATTTTTTCTGGGATACTGTACATATTACTTTTGTTTTTTCATTGAAATGTCTTTTAACAAGTTCATTAACCATCTGCAGGTTTTTAATCACGATATCATACTGAAAAGTCCCCTGTAGAGATAGCGTTATTTCGGTCGGAGAAGACATCTGTGCCTGTGCCTCTTGAAGGATGTGTCCTGCAGAAGGTTTTTTCTTTATAATCTCGTTTAGGATTAATTCCCATTTGGTTTTAAAATCAGGGTTTTCCTGCAGGATTGGTTTGGGTTGCGCCTGTACTGTTGCGGGTGTTGTTGAAGCAACGTTATCTTCACTTCCTCTTACAGAGCCTACTTCGGCAGAGTGCCTACTGTCGGCACTTCCAGAGTGCCTACTGTCGGCAACTTTATCTAATTTTGTAATTAGTTCCTGAATATTTACCGTGGATTCCAGAATTTTTAATGAATAGAGTTCAAATACAAGCCTGGAGTTATCACTCCACCGCATCTCTTCTATGCAGTGGTTGAGCATCTGTAATACTCTAATAAGTTCCGGGATTTCAAACCTGTCTTTGTATTTATTCAGCAGTTTTATCTCTTCGGATAAATATGCATCAGCAGCTAAATTTTCTGAGCCATATTTGGTAAACACAAGCCTCCTTAGCTGTTCTCTTAAATCGTGTACGAATTGCGTAAGGTCGTATCCTTCTTCAGTTATCTGATAGATATGTTTTAATATTCCTTTTCCGTCTTTGTTTAATATAAATTCTATGTATGCTGATATTGATTCCAGCGGACTCAATCCGAGGATTGTCCTTACTGTATCTCTGGTGATTGTTTTATCAGGCGAGAACGAAACAATCTGGTCAAGTGTACTCAACGAATCCCGCAGTGAACCATTGGCAGTCTGTGCAGTCAGTGTCATTGCATCTTTTTCTATATTAAATTTCTCAAGTTTTGTAATTTTTTCTATCTGACTTATTATTTCATTTGTGGATATGGGGCGGAACCTGAATCTCTGACACCGTGAACTTATTGTTAAAGGTATTTTTTGTGGTTCGGTAGTGGCAAGTATAAAAACGATATGTTCAGGCGGTTCCTCCAGGGTTTTTAATAAGGCATTGAAGGCAGGGTCAGTTATCTGATGAGCCTCGTCTATTACATAAATTTTATATTTTGAAGATGCAGGAGTAAACCTTACATTTTCTCTCAAAGCCCGTATCTCATCAATCCCACGGTTTGATGCACCGTCAAGCTCAATTACGTCTATAGATGTACCGTCAGTTATTTCTTTACAATTGATGCATTCGTTACAGGGTGTCCCCGCAGGACCTTTTGCACAGTTTAATGCTTTGGCAAATATTCTTGCAGTTGTGGTTTTCCCTGTTCCCCGGGGACCACTGAAAAGATATGCATGTCCGATACGTTTTTCTTCAATAGCATTTTTCAATACCTGCGTGATGTGTATCTGGCCAAGGACATCGTCAAAAATCTGGGGTCTGTATTTTCGTGATAAAACGAGATATGACATAAATGATCACTTATAATCCCCCTCATATCCCCCTTTACCGAAGTAGGTTCCGTAGGAATAAAAGGGGGAGTAAGAAGGATTGAATTATGAATTTAAAATGGAGGTGATGGGATTCGAACCCACGACCTTCCCCACGCCAAGGGGACACTCTCCCAGCTGAGCTACACCCCCACCTTATAATTTATCGACGGAAAAAATCCAAATATGTTATGTTGTAAAACCCTACAAAAGGCAGGGTGTCCGTTAAAGTGTCTGTTGTGACCCCTGTTTTTTTTGTCTCACAAACTCTTGTCGCATTTCTCTGTTTAATATTTATTGCTTAAATTATATGTTTTTTTTATTGGGTAGTCAACTTAAATTTATTTGTTTCCATCGCTTCAATCGGAAAATTACTTATTCCAAATTAATAGGGAAGTAGTGCTGTTTTAAGAAATTGTTTAGCAACTGTTGTTAATAACTACCGTACTGTAGTTGATTTATCCCATTCTATATCACTTAAGAAGAAAGAATATAGGTGATCATTATCCCAACTCAATGTGATTTTTTTCATATATTAAAATAACTCATAGAATGAGTCTCTACCTAAATGGTAGCAATATCTCTTTGCAAGAACATCAATAGTGTTAGCATCATAAAGTTCAAGCCATCCATCAACAAAAGAACGATAACACATTCTTTCAACTGAAAATATTCTCTTTTCTTTATCAACAAGAGTAAATCTCATTATTGGACTATATGATAATAATTTCTCAAAATATTGCCTCTCAACATTATGACCAAATGAAGAAAAGGTTTTAATCATTTCTTTTATATTTTGGTCAGGTTCATAAATAACGATTGTATTCTTTTTGATATCAATTTTGAACGACTCTAAGTTTGAGTTTTTTTTAATACCAGAATTTACTATATCAATTTCTTTTTCTAATATGACCTTCTTAGTTTTAGGTCTCAGAAAAACCTGTCCATTGGGATTTTCGTATATCTCATAATTTGCTGGGATGTTTTCTTCTAAGACACCATCAGTTTTTTGAGAAAAATAATATTTAGATTTTCCTTTAGTGCTTTTACCTTCATGAAGATAACATGTCTTACCTTTATAATTTGTATATGTAATTGTCATCTTATTTTAGATATTTTCCGTACATCAACCTCAACAGTCGGATTACCCCGTGAATCTAAAATCTCACGTCCTACAATTCTTTTGATTTTTGTGTCCATTTCTATTCTCATCCTCTTTTATCTTTCAAATTAAAAATAATCTATAATAAAGTTTCTTTCCCGACAATCTTTTCAATTGCTTTTATCCATGAATTTCCTTCCTTGCCAAAACCTTCTTTAGAAAAACGATAGTCATGCTTACGTTGAAATTCTTTTAACTCTTTTAAAGTTTACATATTAAACAAATATCGTTTTTATTTCTGAAGTTATTTACTTTCTCCGAATCCGTCACCAATCTTTTGTAATTGCCAGGCATGAATGTTACAGAAGCCTAAAGATTTTCTTAACTGTTCTCTTATTCCAACGTCATTGAGGTCATGTAGCATAATATTTTCTTACCATATATAAAAAAACCTCTACTTCTATTTTCAGAGTAGAGGTTATCAACTCCGATTTATCGGGGCGGTTCTTAGGCGAACCTCATCACCTTTTAATTTCAACAGCAGTAGAAGTTAGTGTTTAACGGAACTCAATATCAGGGAATTACCCTTTTTCCATTCGGAAACAGAATAGTATAATAGATCCATAGGTAGTTTTATTATGTCAACAAGTTCTGAGTGCACGCCATTAACAAGCTCAACTCGTTTGAAAATGTCTTTGCCTTCAAATTTCTTTGAAACAACAATAATATCCATGTCACTGTCTTTTTTAGGTGTACTTTTCGCGTATGAACCAAAGACGACTATTTTGTAAGTGTCTATACCCCTGCGTCTTAATAAAGTTTTTATTGTTTCTACTGTTTTTTCCTTAATTCTTTTATCCATAATAATAACTCTTTTGTTGATTTTATAATTTTATTCGTCCTTGATTTATTGTATTGCTTTATCAATTTCCCCAGCCTTTAAACATATATTCTGCTGATTTAAAGTCATAATTAGACTGCTTGAACCACTCATCTGAGGGTTTATATTTCATACATTTAGTATATCAAATTTAGGAATATTTCTCAAGACGGAATTTATTTACATTCAGGCCGGTTTTAGTTGAGTGAAATACAGTGAAGTCAAATAATTACTTTTTATCGTCGGTATTTCCTTTTTCCGACGATGTATCGTATGTCTCCTGTTGCCCCACGCCAAGGGGACACTCTCCCAGCTGAGCTACACCCCCAATTTGCCTTGCAAATTGTCCCCGCGTATAGTCCCGCCTTGGCGGGACTGCGTGGGGCATCTCATATATGTCGATGGAAAATTTT
>Ga0210049_1000537_pt1 | contig 32164 bp, 27 predicted proteins | sample CryGeyCG2014_300_2_FD_183964 | JGI IMG/M metagenome (GOLD analysis project Ga0210049, IMG submission 183964) | Groundwater microbial communities from aquifer - Crystal Geyser CG06_land_8/20/14_3.00 (SPAdes) (version 2) | ecosystem: Environmental > Aquatic > Deep subsurface > Groundwater | place... | reverse complement strand
TTCATAATTTTCTTAGGATTAATTTAATTAATTTATTTCGACTTTTCCCAAGATCATTATGACACAATTCACCAAGGTATGAAATTTCTATATGGCTCAGCTATGAAATTATCATCTGGCTGCGACAATTATGCCACATAATCTTGACAAAAATAAGAAAAAATGCTATACTAATTCGAGTACTTTGAAAAATATCCAAATTCAAAAAAAGGAGGTAACTGCAATGAAGTACAAGGTAGAAGTACTGACAGGTATTCGGCCAACTGGTGATTTGACTGTAGCTAACTACCTCGGTGCGGTAGTACCCGTTGTTGAGCTTCAGGCACAAGGTGTATCTCCCGTAGTTTTCGTTGCCGATCTTCATGCGATCACGGACAACGAACCGACTACAGTGAGGCAGTACATTCACTCAGTCGTAGCTGACTATATCGCACTTGGAGTAGATCCAAAAAAAGCAAAGATCTATCTCCAGTCTGATATAGCCGGAGAAGTGACCACGCTTACTGCTCTTCTGGCGCGGCATATTTCTGTCGCAGAGCTTTTAAGGGTACCGACTCTTAAAGATAAGCTCAAGGCAAATGCCAACCCGAAAACAGCAAACGCTCTCTTGCTTCTCTATCCGGTACTCATGGCTGCTGATATTTTACTCAACAGAGCCAGAAAAGTACCAGTGGGTGAAGATCAACTTGCTCACATGGAAGTAACTCGTTTACTTGCACGAAGGTTCAACAAGAGATATGGGGAAGTCTTCCCTGTGCCCGAAGTGCTACAGGTTAAATCGCTCCGCCTTCTCTCTTTAAAGGGGGAAGGAAAGATGAGTAAGACTAACCCCAGGGGCGCTATTTTCTTGACAGATGATTTGAAGACGGTCGCTAATAAGATCAAGGCCGCCGAAACTGCCTTTGAAGGGATAATGAACGAGAAATTGGAGAGCCACATTTTGGTTGCAAAAGGATTGGCGAAAACCGAATCGGAACGCGAGGAGGTTGATGCTATCATCAAAGCGCATAAGAGTGGCAAACCAGTGATGGGGCAATTCAAACAGCTCTTAACCCGCATCGTTCAGAACTTCCTAGGGGAGTTTCAAGAAAAAAAGGCCGAGATTGTACGGGATCCGTTCTATATACCATCCGTGCTAAAAGAGGGCGCAAAGGTGGCAAGAGAAAATGCCATCGAAACCCTTGAGGAAGTTGAAAGGGTCTTGTATCACACCCAATAGGTTGGGATTGTCAAAGACAATCCCAACCTTTCTTTTTTTCAATCATTAAAACTTTTATGGTTAAACAAAAAATTCCAAATGAATTAAAAAAATTAGCCCCATTTTTTCATGATATAGATTTAGGCAATGGTTTTAATACTGCACCGGAAACATACAGGATGCGTAGCGCAATACAACTTTTCTTTCCGCCCCTATTAAAATTATTCGGCGGAAGCTTTAAAGGATTAAAAATTTTAGATGTCGGCTGTAATTGCGGAGGTTTTTCTTTTGAGGCAAATAAATATGGCCCGGAAGAAATAATAGGAATAGATGCTGATGAAAGCAATATAAATCAAGCTAATGCAATTAAAAAATATTTGGAAACTCCAAGCATAGAGTTTCTAAAACTCAAAGCTGAAGAAATAAGCAAAAAAGAATTAGGGAAATTTGATATAACCATTCTCGCAGGAATACTCTATCACTTAGAAGACCCTCTAGGTACAATGACTAAAATTGCCGAAGTAACTAAATCCACTCTTTTAGTTGATTCTCATGTCCATTACAGCACTGCCTCAGACGAAGATGTTCCTTCTTGGTGGATGCTTAATGATATGGATGAAAACGATCTTGAGGGCTTATTTGTGGACGATGAAACACTATCAGCCAAAAAATATTTAGAATTTGAGAAAGGGATAAAAGTAGACTACAGCAAGCTACAAAATCAATTTATCCCCTCTCCTCACACAGAAAGGGATTTGGAGTTTATCCAAAAATATTTTCCTCAGCCGACTCAAAAAATCTCAGAAAAGTACATGATTGGCGCCTCAAGTAAAAGTAACTTATCTCTTGTTCCTAACAAGAAGGCACTTTATAAACTAATAAGATATTTCGGTTTTGAGGATATTTTAGAAGTAGTGCCACTTAGATTCTCAGACATTCCTTATAAAAGAAAATATCGTATTGGCTTTTTCGCTATGAAACGCGATAAGAATGGTCCATTTTCTATTTCTGAATATCAAAAATTATTTGAGAAGAAAAACTAATCAGAAATAATAATTGCTTTTGAAACTATTTGTTTTAATTCTTCCTCGTTTTTTTCTCGTAAAGCATAAATTACTGGATAGTGTTTATTGGCAATAATTAAGTTTGGACCTGTCTCTAATACTAAATAATTAGCGGCATCTAAAGCTAATTTTTTTATTTCCTCGGCAGTTTTAAATACTCTTAACTTTTCTTGCTCAGCGTGAATCATCGATCCTCTTTTAGCAAAATCGGCTAATCTTCTGAATAATTGGTTGCCTGGTTTTATCCAAGGAACGATAAAAGCATAAAGTCGGAGGAAATACTTTTCAAACCAAGTAGGAATTATTGATTTTGGCATCACTCTTTTATTTTCTGGTAAAAGATTTTTTATTATTTCGCCAAATAATAATTCACCATTAGTAACATTTATTTCTATTGGTTTTTGTTCTAAGGGGATATCCTTAGCTATCTCAGGAATGTAATAAATAATTTCCGCCAAATCGTCTACATCTACAATGCTAACTTTAAAACCAAAAAGCCATTTATGAGAGAATTTTAATTTATTCCACAAATAAGGAGCGGCGGACTTCATCTTCTGCTCCCCTTTACCTTTAATGTAATTGGCTACAAAATGGTAATCACATAAATTACTTTCTTCGATTTTCTGTCTAGCAACTCTTTTCGCTCTTTCATAAGGAGATAAATTTTTGTCTTGTTTCTTTTCGGCAGTTGAGCCCATATTACAAAAGATCACGTCTTTATTTTGAAATTTTAAATATCGAACTACCGTAAAAATACTACTCAAAACATCAATGTTTGATTTTGAAATCTCACGGACTGATTTTGAGGTTTCACTAACAAGATTAATAATTCGTAAAATCGATAAGGTGGGGACATTCAATTTATTAAATAATTTTAGCCAACTATTTATTTGAAACCATTTTTTATCAACTAAATTGACATTAAAAACAAATGAGATGAAATTATCTTTTATAAATTTTTCTAAATTATATTTATCAAATCCGTGGAATATTAATTTTTCTTTTGCCTTACCGGCATCACCGTCTCTTGTAGGAATGATTACATGCCAACCATTTTTAAAATATTTTTCGGCTACAGCTCTACCAACAAATCCTGTTCCACCTAAAAGTAATAAGGTTTTAATTTTATCCATATTTTTGTCTAAACAGTGAGTTTATTTTGAATTTGTATTTTAGGTTTGCAGTAGTTTCCCAAATATTTTTCAATTTCATAAAATAATTGAGGTAGTCTTTTTTAAATTTAATCCATGTCGCCCCACCTTCCTTAAATGCTTTATTAGCGGCGTTAATTTTTTCTAAATCCCAATCAGAGACAAGATTTATCATTTGAAGGATAATTTTTTCATCTTTTGGATCACATTTTAGAATTTTTCTTTTTAAATCATCTTTTGAGTCATCAAGATTGATTGAAGATTCTGGAATACTTTTTGACATTTTAGGAAAACCATTTAATCCTTCAACAAGATGACCGAATACAGAACTCACTAGTGTATTACGAGGAGTAAATTGGTTTGGGTAATGTTGGTTAAATCTTCGCAAAACTATATTAGCCAACTTTGGAAAATAACATTCTTCTATACCAACAAAAACCAAAATTCTTTCCTTCTTCTTCAAAATACTTGGTAGAAGAATATCTGCGACAGTAAAATTAGCATCCATAAAAGTAGGGAAATCTTTCCCTTGAATTCTAAATTTTTTATACAAATCAACTGTTGCTTCTTTGTTTTCTAAAAAGTCTGCAATGGTTAATACTTTTGAAGTTAAACTTGATGCTACGAGCAAATCAAAGTTATTATGTGTTCTCAATTCTCCTTTATAATTTAAGGCACGTATGAATTTAACAAATTTTTCGTTCAAAAAATATTGCCCTTAGAATCATTGACAAAGTACCGCCCGTTGGCGCATTTGTGGGGCCAAACCCGGTGACAAGGCATTGCTTATTCTTTGAAACTTCGTTAAATTTATCCAGGTTATAGTGACAAGAAAATTTGCTTTGAAGAAAGTCTATATCACAAACTGAACCTAGAGATAGGGGGTTTTTGACTGGTAAATAACCCTCTTTTGAAATAATATTTTGTACAAAGTTGTAATCCATTTTTATTTCTTTTGAAGCATGGTTTATATCCTCTCGTGCAGTTTCAATCTTTTTAAAATTGTATTTTTTATGTTTTTTCATTTTTAATTTAAGCAAACCTTTAGTAAGCCATTGAATTTATTTATATTGCCGTTAGAGTGAGAAATTAAATCTTCCAAAATTTTTATTCCTGCCCCAGAGCGAATTATTTCTAATGCTAAATTTGCCCCCTTCTTTAAATTATCAATAATTCCCAATCCATATAAATTTAAAATAGCTTCCATTGCGACAGCCTGTTCAAGATTTTTGTTGCCTTGACCAGCTAGCAATTTAATAAATTGTTCAATGTTTTCCCCCGGACTTTTAGTGGTCTGAATATACCTAAATGGCTCAAAATCAAAGCCAAATTCTCTCGGTGTTATTGTGTATAAAAAAGTCTTTCCGTTAATTCTCTGGGCAATTTCGGTATCAGCCACAACTGATATTTGATCTATTATAGATTTACCTTTGGGATCTTTCCCGCTAATAATTAAAATATTTTTATCCGGATATAATTTATTTAGAATCGCCAAACATAATTTATTCGATCCTCTAACTAGACCATAATTTATTAAATCTGCGTCAACAGGATTTACTATGGCCGCCCCTCCAACCAAACCAGCAAATACCTGTACGTCATATAGGCGTCCATCGTAAATACGATTTAATTTAGGAACTATTTTGTTGATATCAAATACTCCCAATTTAGTTTCTAGCGACATCTCGGCCATTTTATTAATTGGTATATCCAAATTAACTCCGATCGATTCAAAAATATCGCCTGAACCAGTTATACTAGATGTCGTCCGTGATATAGTTTTCTCTACCACAATATTTGTGCCAATCTTTTTGCTAATTGCCGCTGTTATAACAGCGGTCATAGAACTAATATTAAGTAATTTGACTTCTTTCTTGCCGCTTCCAGCTAAATTAATTACTTTTGCGTCGTTTTTCTTTAATTTTGTTTTTTCCAAAAAATCAAACTCATCTATACTAAAAGCTGACTTTATTATTTCAACGCCATAATCCACTGCTATTTCAAAATTTTCAGGATTATTCATTAAGAACCAAAGAGAACCGTAGAAGCTCCCCAATAATACATCTCTGCACTCTGTCTCCTTGTCAGGAATAGTGAGAATACTTAAAAACAAACTTCCTATTTCATGGGGAGGCAGAACATTTCCATTTAACAGAGAAACGCATTTTAGAAATTTCTTGTCTGTGCTAAGATTCTTAAATTTTTTTTGAGGAAGTTTTTCAAATTTATAAAAATAATAAACGAACAAAATCCCTCTATAAATGTTTAAATTACGGTCAGAGTGATATGATAAATTCAATATTCTTGAAATTTCGATTTTATTGAAATCGCCACCGCTGACTATGCTTTCGGTAAATTTAACGACCTTATTTATAATTTCATTGTTTTCCATAAAAAACTTGCTAAAACTCCATCAAGTAGTTTCTTCTTTAAAAGAGATTGAATATGTTGATAAAGAATGTCGTCGGGCTGGCATTGGCTGTCTTGAATGTAAAAAAATTTTAGCTGATAATTTAATTAAAATTTTGAAGCCAATTCAAAAGAAGAAAAGTGAACTTTTAAAAAATCCAAAAACGATAAAGAAAATTCTAGAAGAAGGCGCGGGAAAAGCTAAAAAAATAGCAACCGCTACAATGGCTGAAGTTAAAGAGAAAATAGGATTGAAAATATAGCCTTCTTTTTCTCTAAAAACGCTCTTTTATTTTTTGCTTCAATTGTTAACTTGAAAAGCGGCTCTGTTTGAGATTCCCTTAAGTTAAACCACCAATCTTTAAATTCTATCGTCAAGCCATCTAAATAATCAATTTTTCCTCCTTTAAAATGGGAGGTTATTTTTTTATATATTTTTTCAGCGTCTTGATGAAGCGGAAGGTTTATCTCGCCTCCTTTGAAATATCTTTTTAAAGGCTCTATAAGTTCTGAAAGTCTCTTTTTTTTATCTGATAAAATTTTTAACATTAAAAGTAGGACTAAAGCTGAACATTCGCTGTAGCCATTTTCTTTAAAGAAGTAATGGCCAGAATGTTCTCCGCCAAAAGCAGCCTTTTTCTTCTCGGCAATTTTTTTAATAAAGACATGGCCAACCCGAGTGCGGATAGGAACCCCGCCGTGACTCTTTATTTCTTCTCTGACAACTTTTGAGCAAACAAGATTATAAACAATTTTTGAATGTGGCCATTCTTCCATAAAATATAAAGAAAGAAGAGCTAAGATTGAACTAGGATCAACGAGTTTTCCTTTTTCATCAAGAAAGATAATACGATCTCCATCTCCGTCAAAAGCTATGCCGAAATCTAACTTTTTATTTCTTATTACTTTACTTAATTCTCTTAGATTTTTAGGCAAAAGAGGGTCGAAAGAATGAGTCGACGAATTTAAACAAACTGTTTTAAGAGAAAACTTTTTGACGAGGGGCTTAATCACTTTAAAGGCTACCCCACCTAAAAATTCCACGCCTATTTTAAAAAGTTTGGGGACTCCTTGAATCTCTAATTTTTTAGCCATCTTCAAAATATGATTTAAATAGCTTGGGATGATATTCTTTGATTCTATTTTAGCATCTTTAATATGTGTTTCTGATTTTTGCTGTCGCCGTTGGCGACTCCCCGTAGGGGCCTTTCTAATTTTTGATTTTAATTTCTCCATCCCCTGCCCTTGGCAAACAAACCCGTGGCTTTTCACTATCATTTTAAAACCGTTCCATTTTGAAGGATTGTGTGAGGCGGTAATCATTATTCCTCCTCCAGCCTTGAAATATTTAAAAGCGAAATAAAAAGCATCAGTTGGCACTTCTCCGATACTAATAACCTTTGCTTTCTGACTCTTTAATCCTCGAGCCAAACTCTTAAAAAGAGGCGTTGATGACGCTCTTTTATCACGACCTACCACAATTAGCGGCCTTTTTGCTTTTGTTTTTTCTTTTAAAAAATCAACAAAAGCTTGCCCGATAAGACAAGCTGCTTTTTTATTGATTTCTCCGGGATATTTGCCCCTGATATCGTAAGCCCTAAAAATATCGGACATATTATAAAAAATTCAAAATATTTTATTTTTAATTTTTGATTTTTGGTTGCGGGGGTGGGATTCGAACCCACGATCTCCGGGTTATGGGCCCAGCGAGATTCCTCTTCTCCACCCCGCTATTTTATTATTTTATCATAAAATAAAAGAAAAGCAAGGCTCGCATTAACAAAAAAGCCTATAGTTTTTTACTATAGACCGCAATCAAGCTCAGTCAAGATTACAATTTTTCAGCTATTAAAACCAAATTGTTTCCTTTCAACCAATTTACTGTTTTTCCCTTTTGACTAAAATAGCAGCCAATAATTTTAAATCCTGATTCTACCACTAATTTTTTTAACTCACCTTTTGTAAAAGCATGATAGAACCTATTTAAAATTTGGCCCGTTTTCATTCTCCAGGGGATAAAAACATCTTTAAAATCAAGATTTTTTGGTCGCCAGCCTAGAGTCATCGGCCAAATTTTATATTTCAAAAGCGATTGAGGCTGCCAAAGGTTCCAAACAGTCAAAATTATTAAACCTTTATTTTTTAAGGATTGATAGCAATCTTGCAAAAATTTCATTCGTAAATTTTCTGAAGGCAAATGATGCAAAAACGCAATTGCGAAAATAACATCAGAATTCTCTTTTTCAAAAGATAAGCTTAAAACGTCGCTGACAATAAATTTAGGTCCAATAAAATTTTTTCTTGCCAACCCAATTAAATTTTCACTACTATCTACGCCAGTATATTCAACTTCTTCATCTTTTAAAATTTTATACAACCGGCCATTACCACAACCTAAATCTAAAACCCTATCCCCTCTTTTCACGTATTTAACGAGTTTACTTACTTCCGGCCAATTTTCCTTTCTTGTCTCAGAAAATTCTTCGGCTATTTTATTAAAAACTTTTTTATTTTCCTCTAAAATCTCTTTGGCTGTTGATTGATCCATATTTATTCTCCACCAAAAATTTGCCACTTAGGCAACGTAAATTTTGTTTTTCTTTCGTAGTCCTGATAGGTCCCCGTACTTTCAATAATTGCGCCCACAGGCAAACTATGATCTGAAGAAGGAGTTAAAGTATAAGTGACGGTTTCTGAAGCAGTATTATTAATTCTGATTTTATAATAATGACTGTCGGACGGAGCAGTGTTCAAAGTCTGAGGGAAAGTGGTATAAGTTGTACTTGTTTGGAAGCTCTCATTACAAGTCCGAGGGGAACCAATGGTTTGGCACTCCCAAAAAATCAACTCTCCTAAACCGGAAGGGTTCTGAGAAATAGTTATGCTATCAGGATAAATTTTATTTTGACTGTTTAAATCTAAAGACAAGAGAAGAGAACTGCTCGTAGAGAGAGCGGCTTCCCAAGGGTTAGAATTAGTAATGTCTTCGCCGAGACCGGTTGTTTGACCAGTATTCGGCTCTTTTTTATCAATAGAGAGCGTAGTTATATATTGGCCGCCAAGAGATAAAGCGCCGCTTGCATTGCAGTCAGTAGTGTCAACTCGACAAAAATCTTTATTGACCTTGTAAGCTGCTTCTTCTACACCCGTTTCTGCAGCCATATAGGCTTTTTCTGAGAGATCAAAACCCTGAGTCACTTTTGCCTGACGCACTACAATGTCAGCAACAATTAAGACGCCAAACAAAATCGCGCCAATTATTAAAATGACTAAAACGAGAGAAATGCCTTTATTTCCGCCTTCGGCGGATCCCCCACAGGGGGACATATTTTTATTTTTTTTCTTCATATATTTTTATCTTTTTTGCTGCCATTCCTGCGGCGCTGTTCTTTGAATAATTAATTCTGTGCTTCCACCTCCTTTCAATTGTCTCGTCGAGTGAAATTTCATAACAATGGTCACTCTGGGATGAAAAAAAATGCTAGCGCCTGGCTCATATGGATCAGTCGTGGGACTAATGTGAAAATCTAGCTTATCAACATCTAAATTAGACATGCTCAAGGTTTTAAAATTATTCTCTGACAGGCAGGATTCAGATAAATCGCAGCTTGTTCCCTGACACTTTTGAATGACATAATTAACGCCGTCAGGCGAACATCGACGATAAGCAATGTGGGCCAAAGTGCTAGTCGCTGTTTCTCCTAGATCTTCTAAAATTAAAGTGGTAGTAACATTATTTCCAGGAATACTATCGCCATAGAGAGCATAAGATAGTTTACATTTTCTAATATTTTTAACCATTTCATTAATAATATTTTGTCCGTCCTGTGAAGCCTCGCTTTGACTCATTGATTTAATCTTTGTTTGCATAACATTCGTATAGCTTGCCAAAATAAGCATCAAAATAACACTCATGATGCCAATTGAAACCAGAAGCTCAATAAGGGTGAATCCAGCACCACTTTTACGAAAATTTTTATTGGGAAAAATTCCTACTCTTTTTTTTAATTCTCTTATAGCATTACCGTTATATTTTAGTCTTTGCTCTCTTGTCTCTGCTAGTAATCTTTCAGAATATGCTTCATAATACAAAAGTTTCCATGGCATATAGCGCCGAGTAAATTGGCTCTTTCCACTATTATGTTCTTCCAATCGTCTTTTCAAATTATCTGTTGAGCCTATATAAATTTTTTGACTATTTTTTTTACTTTTTAGTAAATAAACATAATGCATAGTTTTTTGTTTAATACAATTAAAAGTGGCGCTGGATCATTTCCAATCTGTCAAATTTTTTTCCATTTTTATACTTTTCCAAGTATTTTCGAGATAACGAACTTCAGAGATAATTTTTTTTTCATAAGCACTCACTGTAGAAATTGTCACCATTCTTTTAAAAATAGAATTAGAATCGGAACAGATTTTAAAAGAATCATCGGCTTGTTGACAAAGAGAGCAATTATTACAAAGGGACAAATCGGCATTGTCAGCCGCAGTTGTTGAAGTTGAACTGTAATCTAAAACCCAGTTACCATCTGCCAAACCATACGGCCAAGAACTATCCGGATCAAGCCATTGGTCCATTCTAATTGCTTCACAAACCTCAACCCCCTCGCTCGCCAAATTATAGGCAATAAGTTTTTTAGCCGATTGCCCGCCTAATTTTAATTGAGCGGTTGCTAGTCCGACAATAGCTAAAAGAGCCATTGAAAGAAGACCAGTAGCGACAATGACTTCAATGTAAGTTTGTCCAGCACCACTTTTTGCGTGGTTTATTTGATCATTTTTTTTTGCTTGAAAAGTGGTGCTGGGTTGGGCTAAATAAGAATGTTTTTTCATTGTCTCATGATTATTTAGTTGACTCCTCCGCCCCTATACTTGGGGTTGGCTCTGGAGAAACGTATTTGCGGACTAGAACTTTTCCCGGATAATTTGTTGTTGTGTAGCCATCTCTGTCTCCGCCTGTGCCATAAAGATCGGAAATTTCAGTCGTCGTTAATGTTCTATCAAAAATTTTAATTTCATCTATTTTCCCTATATAATATTCTGTTCCACTACCTGAATAATAGCCAGGTACATTAACCCCTGCTGCTGGATTTGATACACAACCATTTACCGAAATTACCTCCGTAGTATCTAAATATACTTTTGTATATGTCCCGTCTGAATTTATGGTAAACATATGCCAAGCATTTTTCCAATTTATCCCAGAGATATATGACGCCCAAGTAAAAGTTGGAAGACCTAATCCTAATGTAAATTGTTGAGTTGACCCACCCCCGCTTTCTCTAAGCATAATATTCCCGTCTCCATTCCCAACCCCTCCATTAGTTGTCGTAAACCATCTTCTTGTATCATTTGTGACACTTTTATCGTATAACCAAAATGAAATTGAAAATGTATTATCATTTGAGATATCAAACCCACTCCCAACTCTTTGACTCCCAGAAAATTCAAGGGATTTATCTACGACTCCCGTCGCCTGATAAGTAGGCGTACCTGTAATAGTTAAATTATTCCCATTCCCAGAACTATCATAAGCAGTAGCACCGCTTGATTCTTCATATTCCCAACTTCCTTTTACTCCATTTATTTCCCTGATAAAAGTATTGGCAACTGAAGATTGCGAGGTAGCCGAAGAATTGCCGTAGTACATGTAAATTGTATTTTGCCCGGTTGATAAACTAGTAGTTTCGACCCAAGCCTTATTGTCAGATTCAAGCCAATAAGAAAGTTCATTTTTGCCTTCGTCAGCAAAGCGAAGGTCGCTATAATCTAAGCGGGCTTTAGTGGCGCTGTATAAATCGGAGATTTCAGTTGGAGATAAAACGCGGCTATAAACACGGACTTCGTCAATGAGACCGTCCCAAGATTGCCCCCCCGAATTTTTTCTTCCTATTGCAAACGAAATAGCATTATTTACATTTTCATTATTTATTCCATCCCCATAATCAAGAACCAAAGTTTGATTGTCGCCGTCGGCATATATTTTCATTACACCACCACTGCCTCTCACTAATACGAAATGATGCCATTGATCATCATTAAAAGTTTGTTGAGTGCTAATTTGGTCTACTCCAGAAGGGTAATTCGTGCTTAAAATATCCCAGTGCATTTGTCCGCTACCATCCTGACATCCAATATCCCATCCATTATGATTTCCTTGCCCATCCCATTTGGAGACTATACCTCTATATCCAACAGTAGTGGTCCATTTTGTCCAAAAAGAAACAGAAAAATTTTCTGTCCCGAAATCCAGAATATCCTTATCTCCAACGCTCACATAATTATCCCCCCCGTCAAAACTCAATGCCTTGCCATACTTTCCATCAACCCAAGTAGGACCATTTGTTAAAGTTCCATCATTCCCATTTCCTGACGTATCCGCTGCACTAGTCCCCGTTCCTTCATTAAGGTGCCAGGAACCAACTAAGTTAGTATTGTTATAAATCTTATCCGTGATGTCTAAAGCAATTTGATAGTTGTCCAATTGTTGAGTTGAATCAATAGTCACCGGTCGACGATATGACCATAGACTGTCCAGTAGAGACGATGAAGAAATTTCTATGCGGCCATAGGTATTAATTCTTACTTGTTTAGAAGCATCTGATTTTGAGTGAGTAAGTTTCAAATAAGCTTCTTCCGTGAGCAAAGACCCGTCTCTATAAGTCTTTGCTTCCGGCACGGTAAAAACAATACTAGTTGTCGCGTTTAAAGACATCTCCTCTGTGAGATTAAAAGATTGGATGATGCTGTCGTTGCCTGTATCATAAGTATGGTTTGAATTACTATCAGCAAAAAGAATATAACTATTAGCGCCAAAATATACCCCAAACCCATCTGGCCTCACGCCGCCAATTTTTTTACCGGTCAAAGCCATGGCCTGAGCTTGTTTTAGGACACTCATCATCTTCTGCGCCTGGGTATCCAAATCAATTTGCCATTGCATCAGGTCGTAATTAGCCAAAAAAAGAGCAGAAAGAAGAATAATAATACCAGTCACCACCAACAGTTCTATCAAAGTAAATCCTCTTTTAAAATTTAAACCTTCCATAACTTTATTTGAAGTTATCCCCTCTTTATTATGGGCAACCAGCCGGCATGGCTGCGCACAAAGTTTCCCTCTCTAAAGACACTTTATCGCCTGAATAATTATAGACTTCATAAAAATCATTAGCCGCGCCGCCATCGTCTTGCGCCAGGTCTTTGTTTTTTTCCATATAAGCGGTCAACTTAAAAAAAGTTCCGTTTTGGGCTGTTTTGTAATAATAAGCGAAAGATTCTGGCTTTGGATCTTCCGGCTGTGTTAGTAAATAATAAGGGACCAGAGCAGTGATAAGCGTACTGCTAGCACTAATTGTCTCGCCGCTGTCAGAAACAGGAAAATTGCCAGAATGACTTTGAGAATAAAGTCTTAAAGCAGTCTCAATTTCTCTTAATTCTTCTACTCTTCGGCCATCTCTTGCTTTCATTCTGGCGTTACTCGCGGCAGGCATACTTACGCCGATCAGAGTAGCAATGATGACAATAACGACAATAAGCTCAATCAGGGTAAACCCCGTCAATTTCATAAACTTCATATGTTTTTTAGTCAAAATTTTATTATTGATTAAAAATATAATTTTTTTAAATACCAATTGATAAAATTTTCTCCCCAAAACAAACTGATGAAAGTGCCGATCACTAAAAATGGAGCTAAAGGAATCTTCGTTTTCAGCCCTGCCTTTTTAGAAATTAAAAAAATAATACTCACTAAAGAACCAACAAGATAACTTAAAAAAAGCGCTGTAATAATAAGCTTGGGTTGACTAAAAACAACGCCCATAAAAGCGCCGATCCAAACATCGCCTAACCCTATTCCTTTTCCTCTCGTAATCAGATATTGAATAAGAAAAAATAGAACACCAATTGAGATTGAAACAATCAAAGGGTTCAAGGGGTGTTTGGTAAAAAAGTTATAAAAAAAGACCAGGGCAGTCGCTGGCCAGAGAATAATTAATTCAATCTCCTGATATTTAAGATCGTAAATAAAAATGAAAAGAAGAACAAAAAAAATAAACCATTGGATAAGTAATGATAGAACTATCTCTACTCTAAAAACGAAAGGCGTTAAACGAATAAAAGCAATGACAAATAAAATCCCGGTTGTTAACTCAACGATTGGATATTGCCAAGAAATTCTCTGATGACAAGACCGACACCTACTCCTCTGAAAAATAAAAGAAAATAATGGGATATTTTCGTACCAACTAAGTTGATGGCCGCATTTCGGACAAAAAGAGCGGCCCAAAATCCCCTTTTTCGTCCGCAAACGATAAATAAGACAATTAAGAAAACTCCCAAAACAAAGACCGATAAGAAAACTCAAGAGAATCGCTGGCATAATCATAATAAAATTATAACAAAAAAATCAAATTTAACAAGAATAATTAAAGAATTAACGAATTAAAAATTTTTTAAGTAATTCTGGATCTCCAAATCTTCCGGCTTTAATTCTTGACATATTTTCGCCCATTTTTTTGCCTCTCCCCTATCAAGAGCCTCGTTATATAAAAAAGAAATAGAATAAGACCAAATCGGATCTTTCGGGTTAAGATTGAATCCGTGAATATTCATTCCAATAGCTTTTTCAAAATTTTTCTCAAGATAATAAATATCAGCTATTTTTTTATAGAGACTGCTTTCTTCAAAGGGTGATAATTTAATGGCTTGACGATAGAACTCGTCAGCCTCTTTGTATTGTTTCCTTTCAAAATAAATATCGCCAAGCAACCCATAAATTTCTGCTCTTTTTTTTGCCAACTGGGCTTTATGAACTTCATTCAAGCGAGCCTCGTTAACGTCGGGATATAACTTGAGGGCCTCAAGACATAGTTCTTCCGCCTCTTCATACTTAAGTTCATAAAATTTTAATTGCGCCCAATCTTTATAATAATGGGGATAATTCGGCGATAATTCTTTCAAATGTTTAAAAGACTCGTCCGCTTTTTGAAAGTCTTTTTCGTCAAGGGTCAAATTTGCTTTTTGGGCATAAGCGGGAAATAAGATTAAATCTGCTTGAAATGTTTCTCTTTCTTTATTTATCTTTTCTAACTCATTAATAGCCTGGTTCAAAATAACGATCTTTCCTTTTTTATCATGATAAAGGTCAACCGCCCAAATTAAATCTTTAGCATATCTTGTTTGATAAAAAAATTCATTTGGATCATAAAAAAAGATTTTTTGATAATCAGAAAGCATAGAGGGCCAGTCTTTCTTTATTTTGGCGATAATAAGATGTTTGTAATAAACATCGGCCCAAACAAACCGGCCAGCCGCTTGCCAAATAAAAAAAATCGTTAAAAGTTCAAGGATAAAGATAAAAATAATTTTATTAAATGTTTTCATTTTCGTTGATTCGTTGATTCTTTAGTTCGTTGACTTTCAAAACAATCACTAACATAAGCCAAAAATAAACTAAGCCGGTAATCTCATGAAAAGAAAATTGTAGAGAGACAAGATAAGCGAAAAGTCCGGAGAGGACTAAAAGAATCAGATCAAAATTTCCCCCGACCCCCCGAGCTTGGACACCTAACGGGTTTCCAATCGTCGCTTCGCTCCTGCCTTCCGTCACGGGGGAAATTTTAATAAAAGATCTTTTGGTTTTAAATAAATAAACAAAACCATAATAAAACACAGCGACAATCATGAAAAGATAAGACAGGAGGCCCGCTATGCCGCTTGTCAGAGCCATGTCTAGAAAATCATTATGAGACCTGTCAGGATAACTGTTAATGCTTTCAAGAATGCCTTGAACGGGCTGATAAAGCTTAATAAAATGGAAAAATTGCGTTTCAGGTCCATAACCTAAAAGAGGTCTTTTTTTGATCAAAGACAAGGCCTGCTGCCAAATAGTTGTTCTAAATTCGCCTGCTTGCTTTATGGCGGAGAAGCTAAAACGTGAATTAGGATTTTTTATATTTAAAAAAACAACGGAGCTAACTATAAAAGACAAAATAAGTAAAATAAATTTTCCCCGACCCCCTAACTTGGACAACTCGCGCTCGCTTCGCTCGCAGCCTTCCTGAGACGGGGAAAATTTAGAAAAAATTAAATTTTTCCTTTTTCTTTTAAGCCAAGATAAAGAAAAGAAAAAGAAAAGGAGTCCGGCTAAGAGTCCTATGGCCCCTCCCCTGCTCCCGGTAAAGAAAAAACAAATTAGAGAAAGAATAAGAGAGATAAAAATTAAAGATATAACAATAAATTTTCCCCGACCCCCGTCTTGGACAACTCGCGCTCGCTTCGCTCGCAGCCTTCCTGAAACGGGGAAAATTTTAATAAATTTTTTCTCCTCAAAAAACAGCCAAATAATAAAAGGCAGGGTCAAGAGGAGCCAGGAGGCAAGAAAATTCGGCTGGCCAACAAGAGAAAAAATTCTTTTAGTGATTAGAGGTCTTTCAATCCAAAGAATCGGGTCCAACCCTAAAAGCTGAAATAAACCATAAACAACCACAATGGTGGTCGCGAAAAAAATCGTCCAGGCAATCCTTTTCAGCTGGGCTCTAGACTTAAAATTAAAAAACAAAACCAAAAAGAAAAGAAAACAGTGAAGCCAAGTCAAATAGCCCATTTTTCTTTCGTATGTCCCCCAAAAACTCATACGGGGCCATTGAGAAAAAATGGTGGCTAAGCCTAAAACAATTATAAAAATAAAAACGGGGAATAATTTGTAAAGATTCTCTTTCTTTAGGCCGTGAGGCGTAAGAATAATTTTTGCCAACCACAAAAAAACAAGAGCTTGAACAAGATAAATAAAAAAAGTATATTTAATTTGCCAGGGAGAAGCAATATTTAAAGAAAAACAAATTGGCAATAGAAATATAACCATCAACCAACAAAATTCAAGACAAACTGAAAAAATATAAGACAGAGAAAAATTTTTAAATTTAAAATTTTGGATTTTGTTTAACATTTGAATTTTATATTTTATATTATTTATTATACCAAAATTCCAAAAAAATAAAACCCGCCTTCTTCCAAACTATGGGAAAACGAGTTTTATTGCCATAAACTACCTATAACTTCTTTATTTCTTTTGAGAAATAAAGTTAATTAGGTAATCTAGGGTTGATTTTGAAAAAATTACTCACAAATACCAGCTGGAGTGGCTTCGCAAGTGCCAGCCGCGATATCGCCAGTTTGGCTTCCTAGACAATAGGTAATCTGATAAGTAGTACCGCCTACCCCTGTATATAGATAATCGTCAGTCCCGCATGGACCATCATTTCTCGGCGAGGGATTGTTTGGAAATTTTGACATATAAACCGTCGCGCCACTGAAGATAGGGCCTCCAGGCGAAGCATCTCCGGTTGCAGGATAACTGTTAAGATCCGCATAATACATTTCTAAAGCGGTTTGGACTTGTCTCATGTCAGAAAGTCGTCTTGCGTCACGAGCCTTAGATCTCGCCCCACCCAAAGAAACCATGGCAAAAGCAGCCAAAACACCAATAATGGCAATAACCACGAGAAGCTCAATAAGAGTAAAACCTTTTTCTTTTTTCATAATTTTCGTCAATTGACAAAATATTAAAGTTTTCTCGACCTTTGCAAAGATAAGTAAATTATAACATACCATCTTAAAATGTAAATAAGCTTATCCACAGTACGCCAAAAAAGCCTTTAAGGCGAATTTGACAAAGCCGTTTTTATTTGTATAATAAAACCTATGAGCATTTATCGACTTAATCTTATAGACGGTGTCCAAGCTCAGGCAGAAACAGAAGTCTATCAAATAAGGGAGAAAAAAGGAGGGCGTTTTCTTTTTTATTTTTCAATCGTTGTCTTAATCGGCGTTATAATGTTTTTCTTCAACTCGGTTTCTGGCTCCAACGAAATATTTTTTAGCTTATCTCGTCTGCCTATCATTAGAGAAGTCGGCCAATTACTTAATCTTTATGACAATTCACTTGAAGGCGAAAAAGAAGATAGAATAAATATTTTGATTTTAGGAATCGGCGGCGAAGGCCATCAAGGTCCTTATTTAACCGACACTATCATCCTGGCTTCGTTCAAACCATCAACTAAAAAAGTGGCCCTTCTCTCAGTCCCTCGCGACCTTTACGTCCCAATTCCAGAATTTGGTTGGCATAAAATCAATTCTGCTTATGCCTTAGGATTGACTCATCGCGGCGATGGCAGCCGGTTGACCTCCGAGGTGGTAAGCAATGTTTTTGAGGAACCAATCAATTATTATGCGCGAATAGACTTCAATCTTTTTAAAGAAATAGTTGATGCTCTGGGTGGAATTGAGATAAATGTTGAAAGAGAATTCAGTGATTATCAATTTCCAGGACCAAACTTTACTTATCAAGTAGTTTCTTTCAAAGCTGGTCCTCAAGTGATGGACGGAGAAAAGGCTTTGCAATATGTCCGCTCTCGTCACGGGACGAATAATGAGGCCAGCGACTTTGCTCGCTCCGCCAGACAACAGCGGATTATTTTAGCCATTAAAGATAAAATTATTAAAAACGAATTATTAAAAAAACCAAAAGGGATTTTTGAATTATACAATCTTTTTAATAAAGATGTAGAAACTAATCTCAAAGTCGGGGAAATAATTAAATTAGCAAAAATTTTTTCAGAGGTTGATAAGGATAAGATAATTACTAAGGTTATCACCTCTGACGGAAACGGGCCATTAAAGTCTGAAATCGGGCTGGATGGCGCTTATCTTCTTAAGACAAAAACTGGTAATTTTGAAGACCTGGCTCAAATAGCTCACTTAATATTTGAGGGAAATTAAAGATTTTTATTATCCACCATTATGTTAATTGTTGGTCTGGGGAATCCCGGTAGTCAATATAAAAAAACGCCGCATAATATTGGTAAGGAAATTTTGGAGGATTTTGCCAAAGATTTTGCTTTTCCTCCTTTTAAAGATAATAAAAAAGAGGCATTTTCTGTCACCTCAAAAAAAATTTTGAATCAAAAAATAATTCTTGCCAAACCTCTGATCTATATGAATGACTCTGGCAGAGCAGTAAAAAATCTGCTTCTTTATTTTAAACTGAACCCAGAAGATTTATGGATAATTCATGACGACCTTGACCTTAATTTCGGCAAAATAAAAATTTCAAAAAATCGTTCTTCGGCCGGGCATAAAGGCGTAGAATCAATTATTGATGCTCTCCACACAAAAAATTTTACAAGGTTTAGGATCGGCATTAATCCAGGCTTCAAACCAGAAGCAACGAGCTTTGTTTTGAAAAAAATTTCAAAAAAAGAAAAAACAGATGGGGTTATAAAGTTAACAGGAGAGTCCCTAATTTTTTCAATAGAAAATGGAATCGTAAAAGCAATGAGTAAGTATAATAAATAGTGTCGATAATATGGATAAAATAAAAAACAGACGAATTCTACAGCTCAATGAGTTAATAAAAAGAGATTTAGGTGAAATTTTCAAAAAAGAACTGGGACTGAAGAGAGAAATACTTTTGACCATTACTAACGTGGAGATCTCAAAGGATCTGTTAGAAGCAAAAGTTTTGGTAAGCATTTTCCCATTTAAGGAAACACAACAAATTTTAGAAAAAATTGAAAAAATAAAAAGAAGAATTGAAGGACTTCTAAATAAAAAAATATCTTTACGAGTTTTTCTAAAACTTAAATTTTTAATTGACGAAACTGAAGAAAAAGCCGATCAAATAGAAAAAACGCTGCGCGACCTATCTAAACTGCCCACCTGATGTGGCGGCTGATGGACTACCACGCTCTCTACTAAGGCAACGGCCAGCATACTCACGATAAGGGAACTTCCACCATAACTCAAAAATGGCAAGGAAAGACCGATGACCGGCAAGAAACCTAAGTTCATGCCTATATTAATAAACATTTGCGAAAAAAAGTATAAAGAAACTCCTAGAACTAAAACTAAGGCAAAATTATCATAAACTTGTTCTGAGATTTTGAGAAGTCTATATAAAAAAAAGAAATAAAGTCCTAAAAATGAAAGACAGCCTAAAAAACCAAATTCCTCGGCAAGAACTGCAAATATAAAATCTGTTTTAGCTTCCGGCAAGAAATGCAATTGACTTTGTGTCCCCTCACTAAGCCCGCGCCCCAAAAGCTGGCCAGAACCAATAGCAATAATCGCTTGATTCCTCTGGTAGCCGCGACCAAAAGGATCGCTTTGCGGATTTAAAAAATTTAAGATTCGCTCCTTTTGGTAATTTTTTAACAAGAAAAACCAAGAGAATATCAGGGCGACCAATAAAATAGCAATTAAAATCAAAATATATTTTTTTCTTCGGTTGACCATAAAAGCAAGCCCGAGGCCGATAATAATAATAATAATTGACGAACCAAGATCAGGTTGAAAAATAATTAAAGAGACGGCAGGCAGAATGAAGAGAAAACTTAAAGAAAGGTGCTTGAACTTCAATGGTTTTTTCGCCCCTTGCCAAAACCTGGCTAAAAAAATAATTACGGCTATTTTAGCTAATTCAACCGGCTGGAAAGTAAAAGGGCCAAGGCTGAACCATCCCCTGACCCCACGTCGTGTCTCTCCCAAAAAAAGAACAGCCAAAAGAAAAAGAAGCGTAAAAAAATAGAAAAGATAGGAGAAAGAACGAATAGCCCGATAGTTTGAAAAAGAAATGAAAAAAAACATTGGAAACCCTAATAAAAAAACGAATAATAACTGACGCTTGAAAGTTGAGAATTCATGCTGAGGTGCATTTAAAGAAAGGCTGTATTGTAAAATCAAACCAAGACCTATCATCAAAACCATTGAAATAAAAAGAGGCCAGTCGAATTGTTTTAATTTAACAGCGAACATCAAATAAAAAATTATAATTCATCAATATTTTTTCGTCATAAATACGTTCGGGTCAAAAACGTTAACTTCTGGCAAAACACCAATATGAGTCGGCACATCGTTTATTTTGTCCCAAATAATTTCTATGTTTCTTTTTTCTCCACCGTTCAATTTGCTGACAAGATAATTTGTAAAACCAATCATCTCTTTCCCTTTATAAAGAGCAACGCCTAAATTCATCTCCCAAAAACTATAAACAGATTGATTATTAAGAGTAAAAGAAGTTTTTAACACTTTTTCTTTATTTTCTAATTCTAGAAAAGATATATTTTGATCTTCAATTTTAACTTGGGGCAAAATTTCTAAGAGTTTCCGTTCTTCCGACTTGACTCGTTGCCAGGAGATGCCACCAAGAGTAAGGTGGGCGCTCTTTTCTATCCCAACTACTCTAAGATACCGTTGGCTGTTTGGTAAAATAAACGATTTTTTTGAGTCATATTCAAACTCTTTGACAAACCAATTTTCATTTGGGTTTTCTATCAAAGCGATTAAATCATATTTTGTTTTATTTGGTAAAAAAAATTCTTTAAGAATAAGTAGTTCTTCTGGCGGATTCCGCTGTATCTCTATCTCGCTCTCAGCCAATTCTTTAATCATTTTTTCATACTCCCCTTCTCCTTTTATATAATTAACCAATAGATAAATGCTAATCCCCCATAAAATAATGTTTAAAATTATCAAAGCCCAAATTAAAGCAGTTTTAAGCTGCTTTTTATGTTCTAGGAACCACTTCGCTCTTTCTAATTGTTTAAGGGTAAAATTTTCTGGCATATGAATAATGATACTAAGAAGTTTCAATTTGACAAGAGAGTTTATTTCAGTTAAAATATAGATATGTTCTCCCATCTTCATGTTCACAGTCATTATTCTTTGCTCGACGGGCTGGCAAAAATTGATGAGTTAATTGCCGCGGCAAAGAAAAATAAAATGAGCGCCTTAGGACTCTCTGATCATGGGACACTTTATGGAGCTATCGAATTTTATAAAAAAGCCCGCGAAGCAGGAGTTAAACCTATCATTGGCTCCGAGGTTTATCTCGCCCCCCACAGCCGTTTTGATAAAAAAATAAAAATAGACACAGGCGCTTATCATTTAGTCCTTTTGGCAAAGAATGACCTTGGGTATAAAAATCTTATTAAACTCGTCACCCTCGCTCACCTCGAGGGTTTTTATTATAAGCCAAGAATTGATTTTGAATTATTGAAAAAATATCATGAAGGATTGATCGCCTTGACTGCTTGTTGTCAAGGAGAAATTCCCCAACTTATTATCAAAAACCAATTTGAAAAAGCAGAAAAGAAAATTTTAGAATATCAGGAAATTTTTAACGACGATTTTTATCTTGAAGTCCAACATCATCCTGGCTTTGCCCTGCAGGAAAAAGTAAATCAATTTTTTTATGAAATCGCAAAAAAACATCACCTCAAGATTGTCGCTACCAATGATGTCCATTATATAAAAAAAGAGGACGCTGAAGTTCAAGATGTTCTTCTTTGTCTACAAACAAAAAAGAAAAAAAATGATAAAGACCGGTTATCAATGCTGAGTGATGATTTTTCTTTTCGTTCCCAGGAAGAAATGATGACCGCTTTCGCAAAACATCCTGAGGCAATTGAATCTACCAAAGAAATCGCTGCCAAATGTAATCTGGAAATAAAATTAGGAGAGTATAAATTGCCTCTCTATCCCTTGCCAGCTGGAAAAACAGCAGAAGAGTATCTCGAGGCATTGTGTGAAGAACGAATTTCTTTACGTTATCCCCAAAAAACCAAAGAAATTTCCGATCGTTTGCAATACGAGCTTGAAGTTATTAAAAAAACTGGTTTTGCCCCTTACTTTTTGATCGTTCAGGATTTCGTTAACTGGGCAAAGAAAAATAAAATAGTCGTCGGTCCAGGCAGAGGCAGTGTACCTAGCTCAATTGTTTCCTATGTTTTAGGCATTACCGACATTGACCCCTTAAAATATAATCTAATTTTTGAACGATTCTTAAATCCAGATCGTATCTCTATGCCTGATATTGATCTTGATTTTGCCGATGTCAGACGCGATGAAGTTTTGACCTATATTACGGAAAAATATGGCAAAGACCATGTCTCGCAAATTATCACCTTCGGTACGATGGCTGCTCGCGCCGCTATTAGAGACGTTGGTCGGGTTCTAGATTATCCTTACAATTTCTGTGATAAACTAGCAAAATTAGTGCCAATGGGCCTTTCTCTCGCCGAAGCCCTGGAAGTACCTGACCTAAAACGCGCTTATGAAACTAATAAGGACGTAAAAAAAATTATTGATATTGCCAAGAGGCTTGAGGGAGTAGCTCGCCATGCCTCGCGTCACGCCTGCGGCCTCATTATTACTCCTACTCCTTTAGTTGACTATCTGCCGCTCCAATATGATGTTTCTGGTCAAGAAAAATCTATTATTTCACAATATGAGATGCATTCAATTGAGGACCTCGGCCTTTTAAAAATTGACCTGCTGGGTTTAAAAAATCTAACTTTAATTGAAACGGCTCTGAACATAATCAAACATATAAAAGGAAAAGAAATTAAAATTGAAGAGCTCCCTCTTGATGATAAAAAAACCTTCTCTCTTTTCCAAAAGGCAGAAACAACCGGTGTCTTCCAAATGGAAAGCGATGGCTTTAAGCGTTATCTGAAACAGCTTAAACCAACAAACATTGATGATTTAATCACCATAGTTGCCCTTTACCGACCTGGTCCAATGGAATTGATTCCTGAATATATTGCGGGTAAGCATGAGAAGAAAAAAATAATTTATCTCCATCCAAAATTAAAACCTATTTTAGAAAAAACTTATGGGGTATGCGTCTATCAGGAGCAACTACTCCAAATTGCGAGAGACCTAGCTGGTTTTTCTTTGGCTGAAGCAGATATCTTGCGAAAAGCAGTGGGTAAAAAAATCGCCAAACTATTAAAAGAACAGAAAGATAAATTCATTGAAGGATGTATAAAAAACAAAATTTCTAAAGAAACAGCGGAGGAAATTTTTTCTTTCATTGAACCATTCGCTGGCTATGGCTTCAACAAAAGCCACGCTACTTGCTACGCCGCTATCGCCTACCAAACCGCTTATCTTAAAGCTAATTATCCGGCTGCTTTTATGGCTGCCCTTTTAACCTCTGACCAAAACGACCTAGACCGCATCGCCATTGAAGTAGAAGAAGCAAAAAAAATGGGGCTCTCAGTCTTGCCGCCGGATATTAATGAAAGCTATGAAAATTTTACTGTGGTTGATGATAATAAAATCAGATTTGGTCTTTTAGCGATTAAAAATGTTGGCCAGGGCGTAGTCAAAAATATCCTGCACGAAAGAGAAGAAAATGGAAATTTTACGAATTTAGAGGATTTTCTTTCAAGACTCTCAGAGAAAGAAACAAATAAAAAAACCATGGAAAGCCTTATCAAATCAGGTTCACTCGATAAATTTGGCGAGAGAAAGAATCTTCTAGAAAATTTAGAAAGCTTGATTGGTTTTGCCAAAAAGAAACAAAAAGATAAAGAAAATGGACAAAAAACAATTTTTAGTTTCTTCGCTGGCCATAAAACAAACATTCATTTAAAAAAAGTATCGCCAGCTTCTTCGAGTGAAAAGCTTTTTTGGGAAAAAGAATTGCTTGGTTTATTTGTCTCCTCTCATCCGCTTGAAGAATACGCAGAAATTATTAAAAAATATGCGCAGCCAATCAATGAAATTCAAAATAATCGTGAGATAAAAATTATTGGTTTAATCAGCGAAATAAAAAAGATTTTAACAGGCAATAAAGAAAATATGCTTTTTGTCAAACTAGAAGACCCTTGGGGGAAGATTGAAGCGATCATCTTCCCAAAGATAATGAACGGAAATGAAAACGTTTGGCAAAAAAATAAGATTATTTTTGTCAGTGGTCGGACAACTGATAAAGATGGAGAATTAAAAGTCATTGCCGAGAAAGTAAAACTAGTTTCAAAAGAAGCGCTAAAGAATCTATTGATAAAAAGCGAAAATAAGATATAATGGTTTTGTATAAATTTTGGAGCCGTAAGGCGAACAAAATTTATCTACAAAACCTTTACCCAGCGCTTATTTCACTCAAGATGTCTCTCTAAAATAAATAGTTTGTTCTAATTTACCCCTTTATTCTAATGAGATGCCAACAGTAAAATAAGTGCTGGGTGCTCAAAAAAGTAGTAAAAAATTTTTCAACTTCGTCTTAAATTTTTAAATTTTTTGGCATGAAAATCTTCATTTCTCCTCATACGAAAATCGGCTATCTTTTTTTGGTTCTTACTTTGACTCTCTTGGGCGGGCTTATCTTTGTTTCTTTTTTCGCTATCACTCAGGCAGAAATTGTTGTCAAACCAAAACCTTTTAATGTAGAAACTACTTTTAAATTAGAGGTTAATAATCAAAGTTTTAACGAGATGCGAGTGTTTGAGGAAACAGATGAGGCAGAAAAAGAATATTCTCCAGAAACAAAAGTGACTGTTACGGGCTTCGCTGAGGGCGAAGTAAAAATTATTAATAACTCTTCTCAGGCGCAGACTCTTATCGCCACCACTCGCCTTCTCTCAGGGGGAGGCTTAATTTTTCGAATAGTTGAGGGGGTTAATGTCCCGGCTCACGGAGGAATTAAAGTATTAGCAAAAGCTGATAAACAAGGAAAAGAGTATAACCTAGGACCAACGAAATTCACCATCCCTGGACTCTCAGTTTCTTTGCAAAAATTAATTTATGCTGAAACTGATATGCCGATGAAAGCCTCGTCGCGAGAAAGCGGTTTAATCCTGCTATCTGATCTTGAGGCCGCAAAGAAAAACCTGAAAGAGCAGCTCTACAAAAATATTGTAGATGAAATAAAAAAAAAATTACCAGAAAAAAATTTTCAAATTATCACTAAATCAGAAGTTTTATCGGAAACCACAGATACTCAAGTTAATGAAGAAAAAGAAAAGTTTAAAGTAAATATAAAATTAAAAATTACTGCCATATCTTTAGAGCGCGATAAATTACTTAAAATCGCTCAAGACAAACTCAAAGAAAACTTAAAAGAAGAGGAAAGTCTCGCCTCTTTTGATGAGAACAGCTTGAGTTGTTTAATTGATAAAATTGATGTAAATAAAAAAGAAGGAACTGTCACTGTTGCCTTGAGGGGGCAAGCAAAGATTAATGAAAAGTCAAAAATTTTTGACAAAGAAAAGATTAAGAATCTAACGCCAGAGGAAGTCAAGGAATATTTTAAGGCATTTGACGAGATTGAAGAGGTGAAAGTAAACTTTTTCCCGCCTCTCCTCAAAAAAATGCCAAACAGCGCAGAGAAAATAAAATTTAAAGGGCTTTGAATAAATTTTGGAGCCATAAGGCGAACAAAATTTATCTACAAATTCGTCTTAAATTTTTTAAATTTTTTGGCATATGAAAAATGAAAATCCATTGGAATTGATGCGCCACTCTGCCGCTCACTTAATGGCGACGGCTATACTTGAGCTTTATCCTGAAGCGAAATTTGCCATTGGACCAGCGATTGAAAATGGTTTTTATTACGATTTTGATCTCCCCTTTTCCCTGACCGAAGAACATCTCAAAAAAATTGGAAAGAAAATGAATGAACTAAAGAAAAAAAACCTGCGATTTGAGAAAGAGGAATTATCGCCTGATGAAGCGGAAAAACTTTTCAAAAGACTTGACCAACCATACAAACTTGAATTGATTAAAGATTTGCGCGAGGTAGAAAAAAAAGTGACTATTTACCGTTTAGGGAATTTTCTAGATCTCTGTCGAGGGCCGCATCTTAATAGCAGCAAAGAGATTGGCGCCTTCCGACTTACCAAAATCGCTGGCGCTTATTGGCGCGGGGATGAGAAGAATAAAATGCTTCAAAGAATTTATGGCCTATGTTTCGCAACCGAAAAAGATTTAACCGATTATTTAGAGCTTGAAGAACAAGCAAAAAAAAGAGATCACCGCCTTTTAGGCGAGGCGCTGGACTTATTTAGTTTTGATCAAGAAGTCGGGGCTGGTTTGCCCTTATGGCACCCTAAAGGAGCTTTAATTCGGCAAATCATTGAGGATTTTTGGATTAAAGAACATTTTAAAAATGACTATGAATTAATCCGTTCTCCACATATTGGCAATATCAATCTGTGGAAAACTTCAGGCCATACAGAATTCTATAAAGAAAACATGTATTCCCCGATTAAAATTGAGGACGAAGAGTACATGATCAAACCGATGAATTGTCCTTTTCACGTCAAAGTTTACAAATCCAGAATCCGTAGTTATCGCGACCTGCCTTTACGTTGGGCAGAACTAGGCACTGTCTATCGCTATGAAAAATCAGGCGTTCTCCATGGCTTACTAAGAGTGAGGGGTTTTACCCAAGATGACGCTCATATTTTTTGCGCGCCTGAGGATTTAAATAAAGAAATTGAAGCAATTTTGCGCTTTTGTTTAAAGATACTAAAGACATTCGGTTTCAAAAATTTTGAAATTTATCTCTCTACCAGACCGGAAAAATATGTGGGCGCAGAAAAAAATTGGGAAAAGGCCACTAACGCTTTAAAGATGTCTTTAGAAAAATTGAAAATAAAATATCAAATTGATCCAGGGGCTGGTGTTTTCTACGGACCAAAAATTGATATTAAAATTAAAGATTCCCTTGGCCGAACCTGGCAGTGCTCAACCATTCAGGTTGATTTTAATTTGCCGGAAAGATTTAACGTTACCTATATTGATAAGAATGGAAAAAAGAAAGAACCGATTATGGTCCACCGCGCTCTTTTGGGATCGCTAGAAAGGTTCTTTGCTGTTTTGCTTGAGCATTATGCAGGAGCCTTTCCTCTTTGGCTCTCGCCTATCCAAGTTTATCTAGCGCCAGTTGGGAAAAAACATTATCAAGCTGTTAAGAAATTGGCTAAAGAATTGTCCGCCTGCGGCGGATCCCCCGTAGGGGGAGAGAATGTTGGCTTGAGAGTTTGGAATGATGAGTTAAGGGAAACAATTTCTTATAAAGTCAGAAAGGCGGAAAAACAAAAAATCCCTTACATTTTAATTATCGGCGACCAGGAAATGAAAGGGAAAAATTTAAATGTAAGAATACGAAGTAAAAAAGGAGTAAAAAAGATGACCAGAAAACAATTTATTGAAAGAGTTTTAAAAGAAATAGAAAATAAAAAATAAACTTATTTTAAAGACACAATAATCTCTGCTGGGTAATGAAATACTTTATCCAAACCTTTGGTTGCCAAATGAACAAATCCGATAGTGAGCGGATCGCTTTTGTTTTAGAACAAATTGGCGGACAAAAAGCTCAAGACGTAGAACAAGCTGATTTAGTCGTGATTAATGTCTGCTCAGTCAGACAATCAGCGGTTCATCGAGTTTATTCCTTAATAAAAAAATTAAAAGAACAAAAGAAAAAAATAGTTTTGACTGGCTGTCTTTTGCCTTCCGATCGAAAAAAACTTCAAGATAAGGTTAATTTAATTTTTAACATTAAAGAGATTTTTCAATTGCCGAAGAAATTAAAAAAAATTGGCATAGCAATTGGCCAGTCGAAAATTTCGGTATCTTCTTTGCGCAAAAATTACCTGGAAATTAAACCTCTTTATTCTTCTTTTTTTTCTGCCTATGTGCCGATTATGACTGGTTGCAATAATTTCTGCGCTTATTGCGTGGTGCCCTATGTCCGTGGCCGAGAGGTTTCCCGTTCACCTCTTCTGGTTCTTAAAGAAACAAAAAAACTCTTAGCTAAGGGATGTAAAAGAATAATTCTCCTGGGGCAAAACGTCAATTCATATCAAGGAGAGATCGGAGAAAAAACAATTGATTTTTCGCAGCTTCTCAAGATGATTGTTTCCTTGCCGGGAAAATTTTGGTTAAGTTTTATCACTTCTCATCCTAAAGATTTATCTGATAAATTGATAAAAACTGTTTTTTCTTCTGATAAAATATGTAAATATTTTCATTTGCCCATTCAATCAGGATCAGACAGAATTCTTAAAAAGATGAACCGGGGCTACAAAGTAGAACAATATAAAAAAATTATTGAAAAAATTAAAAAGGAAGCGAGCAAGAAAAAAATAGATGTCGCTATTTCCACAGATATTATCGTTGGTTTTCCGTCTGAAACAAATTCGGACTTTGAAAAATCAGCCTCTTTAATGGAAAAAATAAAGTTTGACATGGCCTATATTGCCCAATATTCTTCAAGGCCACTTACTTTCGCTTCTTCATTCAAGGATAATGTTGATTCTTCAAAAAAAGAAAAAAGGCAGGAAAAACTTTTTAAAATTTTATTTAAGACGGCTTTAAATAATAATAAAAAATACCTCAACAAAGAGGCAAGGGTTTTAATCACTGGTTTTGATAAAAAGGGGTTTATTCACGGCGAAACAAGCCTTTTTAAAAATGTCAGGATACTCAACAATGATAATCTGACGAGGGTTGGAGAATTTGTCAAAGTAAAAATCGTAAAAGCTACACCTTGGGGCCTAACTGGTAGAATTCTCTATTTTTCGGAGACGTAGAATCCCTCTATACATAACAATAAAAATCGCTACAAGGAGGATGGCTAAAAATAGATAAACATTGGTTAGATTAAGTCTGGATAGTGTGTTATAAAAACCGTGGAACAAGAAGGCGAGAAAAAAACCCTGAAAAATTAACAATGGACTTCCGCCAAATCTAAATTTAGCTAAAGCAAAATAGTAGCCAATAATGCCGCCGGCGATGAAGTGCATCAAGGTGGCGGTAAAGCCACGCAAAAAAATAATTTGTTTTGCTAGCTCAATATCTTTAATCGCTAAGGCATAAAACAAATTCTCCGTAAAAGCAAAGCCCAAACCCAAAATTAATCCATAGATCATGCCGTCTAAGGGCTCTTCAAACGAACGAAGGCCATAAATATTAAGTCGAAAGCAGATCAGTTTTCCAAATTCCTCAATTAAAGCGTCAACAAAAAATGATAAGACGAAAATCATTAAGATCGTCGGCATAAAAAAAAATTCTTTCACAAATTCAGTCAAAGGAACATTAATAAAAACCAAAAATCCAGCCACTAAGCCGCCTAAAAGGAAGGTTCTGATTATTTGACGATTCGGCTCTGGTCTTTTTCTATCCCACCATAAACAAAATAAAAACCAAATAAGGGTTGGAGAGACAAGATAAAGAATAAGTTCTAAAACTGAATCATTATGAAACCACATAAAAAATTAATAGTTATTTTAGGACCAACTGCCTCGGGGAAAAGCGATCTCAGCCTAAATTTGGCGAAAAAATTCAACGGGGAAATTGTCTCTGCTGATTCACAGCAGATTTATCAAGAAATGGATATTGGCACAGCCAAACCAAAAAATACTAATATTCCGTATCATTTAATTGACGTTATTAAACCAAACGAACAGTTTACAGTCGCACTTTTTAAAAGAAAAGCCATCAAAATTATCAAAAATATCCAAAAAAGAGGAAAATTACCTTTTTTAGTTGGCGGCACTGGTCTTTATATCAGTTCTATCGTTGACAATCTTAAGATTCCAAGGGTTGAACCGAATTATAAATTAAGAATGAAACTTGAAAAACTGCCGAAAGATGTTCTTTGGCAAAAACTTCTTAAGTTAGATAAAAATGCAGCAAAAATTGTGGATAAAAATAATCCTCGCCGAATTATTAGAGCAATAGAGATCTGTCAGGCAACTAAAAAGTCTTTAAGCGAAGTGCGAAAAACGGGAAAACCTTTCTTTGAAATTTTACAAATCGGCCTTAGTCTATCGCGCCCCCAACTTTATCAACGAATAAACAAAAGGGTTGGCAAGATGCTGGAGGATGGTCTACTTTCAGAAGCTAAACATCTTTATCAAAAATATGGCGATGAAGCGCCAGGCCTTGAGGCAATCGGCTACAAAGAAATGATTTCTTATCTTAAAGGAGAAATTACTTTTGATGAGTCTCACGAGCTGATTAAAAGAAATACGCGGCACTACGGGAAGCGACAAATCCAATGGTTTAAAAGAGATAAAAAAATTTTTTGGATAAGAAATCGAGAGGAGGCAGAAGCTCTTATAAAAAATTTCTTAAAATTTCCTGAACCAGTTTAGGATCTGCCCTACCTTTTGTCTCTTTCATCACCTGTCCAACTAAAAACTGCAAGGCATTTTCTTTCCCTTTCTTAAAATCCTCAACTACCTTCTTATTTTCTAAAATTATCTTTCCGGCAATTGTTTTTATCTCTTCCACGTCACCGATAATCTCTAATTTATTTTCTTTTATTATATCACTCGGCTTCTTGCCGGTTTTTTTCATTTCTTCTAAAACTTTTTGGCCTGAAGCGCTTGAAATTTTATTCTGAGAAATTAAAATAATAAATTCAGCAAAATTTTCAGGCTTAACAAGCTCTGGCCACAAACGGTTAATTGTCCAGCTAGTCGCAAGTTTAACAAACTTTCTTCTATCTTCTTCTGACTCAGTTTTTATTTCTGAAATGATTTTTTCTATAAAATCCGCTAAAGCAAGGTCGCTTGTCAAAATTTTTGCCTCTTCTTCTAATAAATCATACGTCTTAATAAAACGATCTTTTTTGGCCAAAGGCAATTCTTTAATTGAATTTTTGATTTCTTCAAGGGGAAAAGGCAGACTCTTCATCTCAAAAATGGGTAAATCTGGCTCTGGGAAATAACGATAATCATGACTTTCTTCTTTTTCTCTTTGTAAGACGGTGATTTTTTTCTTTTCATCAAAACCACGCGTAGAATTTGTTTTAGGCGGTCTCCCCTCTTCATGAAGCAAGGTCTGTCTTTTTATCTCATAGTTGAGAGCATCTTCAACTGCTTTAAAAGAATTCAAATTTTTGATCTCTGTTTTAGCAGAAAAATTTTTTTCTCCTTTTGGTCTTAAAGAAATATTGGCATCGCAACGCATCTCGCCTTTTTGCATCTCTGCCTCAGAAACATTAAGATACTGAACAACAAGATGCAATATTTCAAGAAAAGCTTTTGCTTCCTCGGGTGAGGTTAAATCTGGTCTAGTGACTAACTCAATCAAAGGAATGCCAGCTCGGTTAAAATCAACAAAACTTTCTCCTTTCTCACCATGCAGCAACTTAGCTGCATCCTCTTCCAAATGAATTCTTTCCAAATCTATTTTTTTTCTTTTACCATCATTTTCAATTTCTAAAAAACCTCCTTTAAGCAGAGGTAAGAAAAATTGGCTAATCTGATAACCTTTCGGCAAGTCGGGATAAAAATAATTTTTTCTGTCAAAACGAGAGATTTCTCCTATTTCGCTATTCAAAGCTAAGCCGAGAAGTAGAGTTTTCTTGATTGCTTCTTCATTAAGAACCGGCAACACGCCAGGGTGGCCTAAACAAATTGGACAGATGTTCGTATTAGCCGAAACATCGCTTTTAACAGGACAAGAACAAAAAAGTTTTGTCTTGGTGCGTAATTCTATATGGACTTCTAAACCAATTATAGTTTCTAATTTCATAAAAA
>Ga0210049_1000530_pt1 | contig 32286 bp, 25 predicted proteins | sample CryGeyCG2014_300_2_FD_183964 | JGI IMG/M metagenome (GOLD analysis project Ga0210049, IMG submission 183964) | Groundwater microbial communities from aquifer - Crystal Geyser CG06_land_8/20/14_3.00 (SPAdes) (version 2) | ecosystem: Environmental > Aquatic > Deep subsurface > Groundwater | place... | reverse complement strand
GCACCTACAGCAGCCTCTAAATCAGCTACAGTTACTCCTAAGCTGGCTAATTCATCAGCAAATTCAATAGCTAATTTCTCTAATACTGCTACATCATCAGCAGAAGCATAACCTTTAGCTTCTACATAAGCTAAAGCTTTAGCTACTGCTTCGGCAAATTCATAACGAGTCATAGTTTTTCCGCCACCAAAAGTACCGTCAGGATAACCAACGATGACACCTTTTGCCGCTAAACTCTGTACTGAATCATAAGCCCAATGATTTAGAGGAACATCTACAAAAGGATTAGCGAATACAGGAAGAGCGAAAACAAAAACTAATACTAATACTAATGCTAATTTTTTCATTATTTTTCTCCTTGATTTTTATATATTACCAGTCAGTCCCATCTTAAGGAGAATTTATTAGTTGAGTATCCTTCGTTCCCTCATTAACATCTTCTCTTTTAGATTACTAACTGGTTTTTTATATCATCTTTATCTAAATTAAAGCAGACTCAAGAATTTTTTCACCTCCTTTCTTCCTACTTTAATTAATCTCAGATGATATAGCTATAAATTACTTTACCATTTTTATATTATATTACCTATATACTACACCTAGATTTAAAAATCCTTCTTTTTTAGAAAAATATTTTAAAAAATTTTAAAATTTTCCCCTTCACTTTTCAAATCTATATTTTAGTAGGTATCAATTAAAAACAATGCCTAATATATTAGCATTTAATAACTATTTATTTCTATTGGTTTTATTATAATTGCTACTGTATTATAATGTCAAGGGAAATTTTGAAAATTTTAGAAAAAAAATTAATATTGCTGAAATAACTTTTACTTTAAAGGGGAGGAACTGGTTCTAAGAAATAGGCTTCACTTCGCTTCGCTTCGCTTCACTTCCATCCTTACTCTTAAAGGACCCACACTCCAGGTATCGTAAATTGAAATTACTGAGACTTTCATCATGGTACCAGATTCTACAATAGTCTTAACTGTATCATATAGATTAACTGCAGATATACTTCCTACAAAACTGGACTTGGGATTAGGAATTATTCCTCCTTTTACGGCTAAAATATTTACCTTTCTTAAAAGAGATAAAAGTATTTTTTCTACTTCACCAGGAATTTCTGAACTTTCAATTTCTTCCGAAATAATTTCTTCATTTATTTTAAAGACCAGTTTATTCTCTAAAAGGGAGAAATGTGCTACTATCGGCTCTCCTTTGATTACATTTATGGAGGATAAAAGTCGTACTATCATCTCTTTATCGCTATTATGTATCTTCTGTACTATATCTTCGAATTCTTCTTGGGCAATAATAAATACCTGACTACTTCGTTCATCTTTTTTAGCTCCTAGAGTTAATGCCTTATCGGAGGCTTCATTTAAAAACCTGATTAATTCTTCTCTTATCTCCTCAATAGTCTTTCCACTTTGAACAATAGTTAGGGCAATTTGCTCATCAGCTTCAAAAATAACTTCTCCTTCCCTAATCCAGGTTATCCCGGAATATAAGGCTTTCACAGTAGCATTTAATTCTTCAACTTCTTTGCTTAACTTGTCTTTTTCTTCTATCAGTCTTTCTCTGGCAATCAATAATTCTTCCAATTGACTGGTTTTATCTTTTATATCTTGAGATAATTTCTGATATTTTTCTTCCATTTCTTGTAATTGAGTAGTTTTTTCATCCAAATTTTTTTGCATAGAAGTTAGTTGTATGTTTCTGGTATCTACTTCCCGAGATAAATAGGAAAGCCTTCCCTTTAACTCTTCTATACCGAATAGGGCAGTTCTAACATCATTGGAAGATATAGCCAGTATAGTGATGGTAATGGCGGCAATTAGGATTCCAGCAATTATAGTAATAAATATCGCAGTATAGTGTGGGCGTAGTCCAAAGATAGTTATTCTTTTTTTACCTACCCTTATACCCATCCAATCACCGACAAAAGCAATCAATCCACTTAATATAATAAGAGTGGAAATTAAAATAAAACTGTACATGCCTTTTAATTCTCCAATCTACCAATTGGCCAATTAACCAATTCTCCGATTAGTATATGAGGGCGTATGCAATACCCCCCTACAATTATTAAAGCTACCTGTCTGCGTGCAACGCACAGGCAGAAAAGCGAAAAGCCATAATTCAAAGCTCAAAACTTTTTCTATAAATTTTTAAATTTTGAGTTATGGCTTTGCGTTTTACGCTTTTCGTTTTTCATTATATACTAGTTTACAGATTAAATCTCTCCCCCAGATAGATTTTTCGGGTTATTTCACAATTAGCTACCTGCTGGGGGGTTCCTGAAGTCAATATTTTCCCATTATGCATAATATAAGCTCTATCAGTAATTTTCAGAGTTTCCCTTACATTATGATCAGTAACTAATATTCCCAATCCTTTTTCTTTAAGATATCTTATTATTTCCTGGATATCATAAACTGCAATAGGATCTACTCCGGTAAAAGGTTCATCAAGTAACATAAAAGAAGGTGAACTAGCTAAAGTCCGAGCTATTTCTACCCGACGTCTCTCACCTCCGGAAAGCATATATCCTTTGTAATCAGCTAAATGAGCTATCTCTAACTCATCTAATAAAGAATAACACCTTTCTCTCTGTTTATCTCTTTTAAACCCTAAAGACTCTAAAATTAATAATATATTTTCTTCTACAGTAAGTTTACGAAAAATCGAAGGTTCTTGAGCTAAATATCCTAATCCCATTCGAGATCTTTGATACATAGGCATTTTGGTAATTTCTTTACCATTAAAAGATACTTTTCCTTTGTCTGGATTTATTAGACCCACTACGATATAAAAGGTGGTAGTCTTTCCGGCACCATTTGGCCCTAAAAGACCTACCACCTCTCCTTGATTAATATCCAGGCTCACTTCGTCTACTACTCGTCTTTTACGATAAATCTTTATTAACTTCTCTGCCCTTATTCCTTGCACAAAATTCTCCTTTAATTAGTCGTTAGTGATTTGTATAAAGTATTGTTTTTAATGTAGGGGTTGAATTTATTCAACCCGAGTTTTGCGGGCTTGATAAATCAAGCCCCTACCTCACACAATAGACAGGCGAGACGCCTGTCCTACGGGCAGACACAAGGTCTGCCCCTACACTACACTCGTCTCCTGACTCCTGAATTCTGGTTCCTGACGCCTGTCCTACGGTTTTATATCAATCTTTAGGGGCGTATGCAATACGCCCCTACTTGCATCCCATTACTCATTACTTATTACTCATCACTCATCACTTTATCCACTAACGACTATTCACTAGCGACTAATATTTACCGCAGTAAACATCAATTCAGCTTTCGCTACCAGATTACCATCTACATAGGCTTCTGCTTTGGCTTTAGCAACTCCTCTTAACATCTTCAAAATTTCTACTTTAATTATTAATTGATCTCCGGGATAAACTGGTTTTTTAAATCTAGCCTTATCGATAGCGGCAAATAAGGGAATCTTACCCTTATTTTCTTCTTTAGAGAAGATCAAAACTCCACCAGTCTGAGCCATAGCTTCAATTATAAGTACACCAGGCATAATCGGATGTCCTGGAAAGTGTCCCTGAAAAAAGGGTTCGTTTATGGTAACATTCTTTACCCCGACGATTTTATTTTCTTCCAGTTCTAATATTTTATCTACCAATAAAAAAGGGTAACGATGAGGTAAAAGATTTAAAATTTCTCCGATGGATAATTTTTGTTTCATTTGGTGGTATCTTTTTCTTTATTTTCTTCGGCTAATTTTCTATTAATTTCTGCTATTACATCCTGAGTAATATCTTCTCCTCCATAAAGTACAATGGGATAATTTAAAATATCGTTTCCGGTGGGAACTTTTATCTCACTATTTAAGATTAAATCATATTTACCTTTATCTCCTATTACTTTAATTGCTTCAATAATATCTGAATAACGAGAAGCCTGGTACGAGTTCATCTCAGTAAGAATCTTTTGTTTAGTTGGTTCCCATTCCTTATTAAATTTATCCTCTAATTTTTTAAGTTCAATTTCATCAAGACCCTTACCCTGTTTATTTAGTTCTTCCTGACGTTTTTTAAGCTCTTCTCCCAAAGTCAACCTGAGTTGATTAATCTTTTCGGTATAAGGATGAATGGATATAATTCCCGATAAATTAATTAAACCTACCTTTGCGTTGGCAGCTTTAATATTTTGAAAACCTAAAAATAAAAAGATTATCACCGTAAACAAAAAAATAAAAACTATTTTCTTTCCTACTCTTTTTTCTACTACTTGCATTATTTTATTCTCCTCCTTAAATTTTTTATATAGTATTGCATATTGCGTCTTTTGTTGGATAAATCCGACTTCTACATATCCTGTACTCTAATAATCGTAATACTCAATATATTATACGATATACAAGAGAAAAAGTTTTAAATTTTAAATTATAATTTTTCGCTTTTTGCTTTAATTTTTTAGTTGAATAAAGAGATTGCCACGCTTCGATAAATCAAAGCTCGCAATGACTAACGACTAATAGACAGGCGAGACACCTGTCCTACGAATTTTTTGGTTAATTGGTGAATTGGTCAATTGGTAAATTGATTAATTGGTCAATTGGTAAATTGATTAATTGGTCAATTGGTGAATTGACTAATTGGTTAATCGGAGAATTGGCGAATTGGTCAATTATCTCCTAAAAAGTATGTCCTATACTAAAGTAAGTTTTTCCAATTCCTTCTTCATTAATACCATAGTCCAATCTGATTGGTCCAATAGGTGTATCAAAACGAACACCTACTCCTCGACCAAACTTTAAATCAGCAATATCAATGCTTTCTTCAATATCCCAAGTTTGGCCCCAATCTACAAAAAGTACAGCTTGAAAATTTTCAGCTAAAGGAAATCTATACTCTGCATTAAATACCAAAGATTTATCCCCGGAAAATTCACCTGAATCATAACCTCTTATCGTATTCATTCCTCCTACTTGATATTCTGCAAAAGAAGGCAAATCAGTATCTGCCATACCACCCATAGCTCTAAAAGCCAATACTCCTTTGCTTAAATTATCAGTTATCTTTTTAAATCCACCAATATTAAATATATCTTTAAAAAAGTCCGTAGAAAGATAAGTTCTAAGAGTTAAATTATATTTAGTAAAATTATAATCTCCTCTTAAAAATCCACCTGCTTTTTCTATAGAAAGACTACTATACCAACCGGAAGTAGGATCAAATACATTGTCACGAGTGTCATAAGTAAAAGTTGGCATAAGGCTATTAGTTAAGCCTTCATTAGTATCTTCAGGCAAAGCTCCGGAAATCAGATCATAATTCACTCTTTCAGTCTTTAATTCCAACCCTAAATTAATTGAATCACTTATCTTCCTTCCAAAAATAAGTCTACCTCCTAATTTTATTTCATCATACTCAGCAATAACTTCTTCACCCTCTTTATCCTCTTGGTTTGTTGTAGTATCATATACATCAAAACCCAAAGAAGTAGGTGTATTAGCTAACCACGGTTCTAAAAAGGATACTTTATAAGTTGTTCGACCCCCTAACTCTAATTTGGCTCCTACTTTCTGACCTCCCCCAAAAAGATTCATTTCTTCTATACTGGCAAATCCCATAAGACCCTCTTCAGAATTATATCCTGCTCCAATTCCAAATTTCCCGGTATTTTTTTCAATTACTTTGATTACTAAAACTACTACATCCTCTTCACTTCCTGGTTCTAATTTCATAGTTACATCTTCAAAATAGCCTAAGTTATAGATTTTTTGTAAAGATTTTTTTACTTTCTCAAAATCAAAGAGATCTCCAGGCTGAATATTAATTTCTCGGGTAATTACCTTTTCTTTGGTCTTATCATTACCTTCAATTACTATCTTTTCCAGTCGGCCCTCAGAAATATTTATCCATAATTTTCCTTCTTCATCAAAATTAATATCTTTAATATTAATTAAAAGATACCCCCGGTCTTTATAGAGTTGGGAAATACGAGTAAGATCATTTTTTAATATTTTTTGGCTAAAAATCTGTCCTTCTTGTAAAATCATTACTTCTCTCATCTCTTCCTTAGAGACTACCGTATTACCGGTAATATTAATTTCTTTTACCGCTAAATTCTCAACTACTACAAATACTACTTTATACCCTTCTCGAAAAGATTCTAATTTTACTCTTACATCTTTAAAATAACCTAACTCATATATCGCTTTTACATCCTTTTCAATGCTTTCTTTAGAAAAAACATCTCCCAGATTAGAGGTAATTTGAGAAATTATTAAATCTTTAGAAATATTTTCATTTCCCTCTACTACAATAGCAGTTATCTTTCCTTGATTTTCTGCCTCAACCATATTTAAACCAACCCAGATAAATATCAAAGTTAAAAATCCTGTTAATAATATATAGTTCCACTTCTTCTTTGGCACTTTTTTATTCCTCCTAGATTTTTTATTAGTGGTCAGCTTCTGATATTAGATATTAGACACTTTTATAAAAGATTTTATACCAATAAATATCTAATGTCGAGAGCTTACCCTATTTTATTTTTCAAAATCCATATTTAAGTTCTATTTTAAATTCAAAACTATTATGTTGTAGGCCTGGTAAACCTACTTGAGTATTTAGGGTGAAATCGTCCTTAATTTTATATTCTAATTCTATGTTACTTTTTCCTATTTCATTTAAAGGAGTAGAATAGGTTAAATAGAAATTTTCAGAAAAATATTTTCCTATTTTAAGAACTAAACTTTCTAAAGCAAAACCTGGAATAAAAGCAAAATTAGAACCCTGATCTTGTTTGAAGATGGTTTCAATTTTAAATTCATCTAGACCTAAAGAATTAGCGACTTCATTTTCTATCTGGTTTAGAAATCTTATGCTCAATCCTTGAGCAATTAAATTAATCATTTCTTCCTTTAATATTGTTCCCATCTCCCCTTCAGTCAAACCAGCATAGTTTTTATTAAACATCAAAAGAGAAATTATTTCACTTTCACTTAAAGGAGGTGAGGAACTAAGTACCATCATAGGTTGAGCAAGAATTCCACTTAGGCTTAAAAATACATTGATGGAATCAATTTCAGTCTTTGCTTCTAGATTTAAAATTAGGTCTTTTCCGGAAGAATTAGAAAAAATTGCTTTACCCCTCGATATTCTAAATTTTTTATCTAAAAAGTCAATATAGCCTTGTTTAATCTCTAATTCCCCGTTTAATTTTGGAGCAGATAAAGTACCTTGAACTTTTAAATCTCCCTCTAATTTCATATTAAAATCTTTAGTTTTAGCTGTAAAATCATCGGCGACTTTTAGCTGTAAATCGATATCTCCTTTAATATTAATTAATTTAGATAGAAACTCAGATAAATCAGAAGGAGTTTCCTGGTTGTTTTCTTTCCAATTCAGTTCTCCCTTAGAAAGAGTCAAACTTCCTTTGATATGAGGAGAAGTAAATGACCCAGTTACCTTGGCATTTAAAGCAACTTGAGCTTTAAAAATATCCTGATATAAAATTTCTTCTTCCTTATTATTCCATATATTAATGTCTAAATCTTGAGGTTGCAAGTTATTTAAAGCAAATTTCCCGGAAGTATAAATCTTATATTGGTCCATCTGAAAATTCATATCTTCTATTTTAACTAAATTATCTTCTAACTGCAGAAGGATGCTTAAATCACTTATTTTTGACGGTAATGCATAAAATTCTACTTCTCCCTTAGTAAGGGTAATGCTTCCATTTAAAATTGGGTGGTTTAAGGTTCCAGAAAGTTTTAGATCAGCATTAGTCAGTCCCTGAACCTGCTTAAGCTCTTTCTTAAAAAATATTTTCATAAAACTTAAATCAGTGTTTTGTAAAGTTAGGTTAAAATCTAAAGGAAGATTGGCCAAACTGGGAGCAATTTCATCTTGGTTCAGAAAAGAAAATTTATAGGGTATTTTACCATTACCTTTTATCTGATGTCCATCTTTATCTAAAATAAATTGTTTAACCTCTAAAATATCCTGATTATATAGAGCTTCTACACTAAGTTTATCAAAATAAAAACCTGAAAATTCTGCCTTTTCTATCTGTGCTCCGAAAGAAATGGTAGGTAAGTTGAGATCTCCTTCGATTTCTGCCTTGAAGTTTACCAGACCTTTAATTTCCTCTTCTACCCTAAAAAGATGAGATAGTTGGCCTAAATCTATATTATTTGCAGAAATACTAATCTTTAAATTTTTATTATTCTGATCAAAATCAATCCATCCATTACCTATAAACTCACCCTTACTTTGTTTTAATTTTAATTTATTAATCCTTAGCCTAGAGCCAATTTTATCTAACTTTATATCTATAGAATTTAAAGGCATCTCCTCTAATTGAGCATCTTCAATCAATGCCGATAAATATAAGTCAGGAGAAGTATAATTACCTTTAATCTCCAGAGAACCAGTAGCCTGCCCTTTAAATTTACTGATTAAATCTAACCCGGTAAAGTTTACCAACAAGTCTCTAATATTTTGGTTTAAAAAATTAACTCTTAGATCTAAAGGTAAATCCTCCTCTAAATTTATTTCCCCTTGCGAATAGAGCTGAGCTTCCCCAGATTTTAAAACTAAATTTTCTATTTTTATTTTTTTATCTTTTAGGGTAAAAATCAGATTCCCAGATTCCGCTTTATAGTTTACTAAATTAATATCTTTCAATTTTAAATCTCCCTTAGCCACAACTTGAGGCCAATTACCCTGAAGGGAAATTTCTCCCTGGACCAAGCCAAGTACTGATAAATCATAATTATAGAGAGTGGCAAGGTAGTTTAGGTCTGCCTGCTCTAGCTGTAAAGTCAAATCTAAATAAATATTTTTTTTCTCTAATAAATCAATATTTCCTTTCCCCTTAAAGACCAAACCTTTATTTCTAAAGATAACTTCTTCTAATTGAACCTTATTTGCCTGATAATTTATTTTTCCTTCCAAAAAATCAAAAGGCAATTCAGAGATCTGCCCTTTTTCTGCCTCAATCTTTCCGCTAATTTTTAAATCATCAGGTAAACCACTTAAGCTACCGTTAAAACTTGCCAACCCTTTAATCCCTTGATAATTTAAAATTTCTCCTAATGCTTCTAAATTAATTCCGGTAGTCTTTACTTTTAAATCCAGATAATTATTTTTAGTAATGGTACCTTTGGCATTTAGAGAAAGGATACCGGCTTTATCTTCAATCCTTATTTCGGTAGAGAGGTTAATCTTTTCTAGCTCACCATTATCATCCTTAATCTCTACTTTCCCCGATAATGGACCATTCTTTAAATAATTTAAGTGAAGAGATTTTAGAAGATCACTTTCTACACTTAGCCGAGTAAGATTAAATAAAAGGTTATATTTAGGTAATTCGTCTTTTAGATTAATCCTACCTGAGCCTTCAATATTACCTCCTCCAATCTCTGCCTTTATATTCTTAAAATAAATACCCTCTCGATTGTATTGGAATTCTGTCTCTAGATTAGCTAAATCATACCCCTCTATATTACCCTGTTTGGTTAGCAATTCTCCCTGTGCTTGAAAATCTTCTTCCGAACCACTTACTATAAAGGATAGGTTAGATTTACCCTCAACTTTTAATTCATTAGAGAGAGGTAAATAGCTCTTTAAATATTCCTTTAAGTCATTTAATTTAAAATCATCGGATAGTACATTTATACAATAATTTAATTTTTCTGGATAAGTTACCTTTCCCTGGAGGGTGAAGGGGGAGTTCTTATAAAAAGCAGTTATCTTCTCTATCGTAGTTTCCTTAGAATCAAATTTTACTACACCTTCTAATTGTTTGATTTCCAATCCCCCTAAAAAATCAGGTAATAATTCAGTATTTTTCGTAGAAGCACTACCATACCAGATAATTTTATTATTCTGGGTATTATTTTTATCGAAATCTAAATGTAGAGTTAAATCAAACAGCCCTTTTTTTAAATTAAAGGGTTCAGCTTGAGCCACATAATATTGAAAATGAGTAATATCAGCATTTTTAAAGTTAAAATCGAGGGAATAATTTGACCCATCAGCACAAAAATATCCCTTTAAAGTAAGAAGAGTATCATCTTCTTTCTTTAAACCTGTACCATCAAACTCTACTTGGGGTAAATTTCCCAGATAAAAAGAACCATTTAAAGATTTTACTATAGTCAGGAGTCCATCTTCCTTATAGACTTGGTAATCTTTATAAAATAAATTTCCGCTCTTAATATTTACTTTATTAACGGTAAATTTATCCAAAAAATTATTATATCTTAAATTAAATTTTTTCATAAAATCAAAGGTCCCCTGACTATCTCTTACCAAGGTCATCTGGGGTTCCACTATAATCATATCTTCAATATTCCAGGTCATTTTCTTTCTTAGAGCAGAAAATAAATCGAGATTATAATTAATAATTATTTCCTTTGCTTCAAGGAGTAAATCCTCCTCTTTTAATGATTTATCCTGAAATATTTTAAAATTAGATAGAGTTACAGATTTAAACGAATAATCTTTAACTTTTTCAATATAAATTCCCCGCTCCATAGCATTCTCTAATTTAGAAATAATCAGACCCTTTATCTCTTCTTTTGCCAGATTGCTTCGAATAGTAAAATAAACTCCAGTAATTAGAGCAATGAGAATTAGAGAAACTAATATTATTTTAGGAAAAGATTTTTTTGAATTTTTATCGGGCATGTAATAATTCTCCAATTTACCAATGCACTAATGCACCAATTTGCCAATTTACCAATTTGCCAATTTGCCAATTGCATTCGTTAGTATATGGTTAGCGTATAGCGTACAGCGTTTAGCGTATAGGCTAAGTCAATAAAGTATTGTTTTTGATGTAGGGGTCGGATTTATCCGACCCGAGTTCTGCGGGCTTGATAAATCAAGCCCCTACCTCTACACGCTAAACTCTACCCGCCATATGCTATATTCACTAAATACAAATTTATTATATCATATATCTTAATACAGCTTAAATTAATTTTTTTAGATTTAAATAGATTTCTAATTCAAATTAATAATATTTTTAATTATTTATTTCTTTTTCTTTCGTTTTCATCTTCTCCCAAACTGCTAAAGCTTCTTCAGGAGTATTCACTTTTAAATCACCAAAGACATGAGGATGTCTTCTAACAAATTTATCTATTGCCCCGGCTAATACTTCAGAATAACTAAATAAACCCTTTTCTCTGGCAGTTTCAATCTCCATAAAGATGACCATTAATAAGTCACCCAATTCTTCACGCAAATTATCTATATCCTGGGATTTAACTGCCTCTGAAATCTCTTTAGCTTCTTCCAGAATATTAGTAGTCAGGGATTCTAAAGTCTGTTTTCTATCCCAAAGACAACCTTCTGGTCCCCTTAATTTAGCTATAATATTCATCATTTCGGTAAATAATTTTTTCTCTTCCTGGTATTCTTGGTACATTTTCTCCTCCGTATTTATTAGTCGTTAGTGAATTTGTCAAATAATCGTAGGGGCAGACCTTGTGTCTGCCCGTAGGACTAAAAACCATAATTAAAAATTTTTTTGTATAAACTATTGTTTTGAATGTACTCATTTCGGGCAGACACAAGGTCTGCCCCTACATATTGTACATTATTATTTTCTTCACGCGATACGCGATACTATATACTATATTTACTTCGCCAGGTTTATCATAAATTCCTTTAAAAATTTTAAAATTTCGGTAGATTTAATCCCAGAAAGATTAATTTGAGAAATTCCGATCGATCTATTTTCTTCCTCGATTAATCTTTGCTGATAGAAAGAAGATAACCGGCTTAATTTAGACTTTATTTCCCTATTCTGCAGATATCTAAGAACCAATCTCTCTTCCTTTACCTGGAGAGAACTTATCGCTAATTTTTTTAAAAATATTTTCAGATATATTATCTCTAACAAATTCCTTACTTCTTGAGGGTAAACTCCATATCTATCCCTTAACTCCTCCTTTGCTCTCTCTAAATCCGGTAAATCTTTAATTTCGGCTAATTTCTGATAGATTAAGACCCTCTGTTCTAAATTAGGAATATAAATTGGGGGGATATAAGCATCTATCTTTAGATCAATAACCGGAGTAATTTCTTTTTTCTTCTCTTCCCCCTCTTTTTCTTCTCGTAATTCCTGAATAGCCTCTTCTAATAAATGGCAGTAAAGATTAAACCCTACTTCACTTACTACACCATGCTGCTCCTTACCTAATAGATTCCCTGCTCCTCGAATTTCTAAATCACGCATAGCCAATTTAAATCCAGAACCTAATTCACTGAACTCTTTAATTGCCTCTAATCTCTTTTTAGCAGTATCATTAATTCCGCGATAGGAAGGATAAAAGAAATAAGCATAAGCTCGTCGGTCAGTCCTTCCCACTCTTCCCCTTAGCTGATAAAGTTGAGAAAGTCCTAATTTATGGGCATCATCAATTAGAATAGTATTTACATTGGGAATATCTAAACCAATTTCGATGATGGTAGTACAAACTAAGATATTAAATCTCTTTTCTAAAAAATCAATCATTATTTCTTCTAATTGTTCTTCTGCCATCTGGCCATGAGCAATTCCAATTCTGGCTTGAGGAAAGAGCTGATTCAAATCTCGAGCCACTTTTTGGATATCTCTTACTCGATTGTGGACAAAGAATATTTGTCCATCCCGATCTAATTCTCTTCTTATAGCCTCTGCAATCACTTTATCATCTCTTGGACAGACATAAGTGGCGATAGGGAATCTGTCTTCAGGTGGAGTATTTATCACACTTAAGTCTCTAACTCCAATAAGTGACATATGTAAGGTCCGAGGGATAGGAGTAGCAGTCAGAGTAAGAGAATCAATATTTTCTTTTAATTTTTTTATTCTTTCTTTGTGCAGGACTCCAAAACGCTGCTCTTCATCCACGATTAACAATCCCAAATCTTTAAACTCAATATCATTTTGAATTAATCGATGAGTTCCGATAACCAAATCTACTTTCCCTTCTTTTAGATCTTCGATAACTTTTTTCTGTTCCTGTTTGGTTCTAAAACGAGAAAGCATATCTATATTTATAGGAAAAGAATTCATTCTTTCTCGAAAATTATCATAATGTTGTTGTACCAAAATAGTAGTTGGTGCTAAAACGGCAACTTGCTTTCCATCTAATACCGCTTTAAAGGAAGCTCTTATGGCTATCTCTGTTTTGCCATAACCTACATCTCCGCAAACTAATCTCTCCATAGGTTTGATACTTTCCATATCAGCTTTAACCTCCGATAAGGCCTGCAATTGATCATAAGTTTCTTCAAAAGGGAAAGACATCTCCAATTCTTGTTGCCAGTTATTATCTTTAGAAAAGGCAAAACCTTTAACCTCTTTACGAGCAATATATAAATTGTAAAGTTCTTGAGCTAATTTTTGAATCGACCTTTTTACTTTTCTTTTGGCTTCTCCCCAAGAAACTCCTCCTAAACGATTAACTTTAGGAGCTTTATCCTTTATACCTATATATCTATTAACCAAATTAAATTGATCTACCGGGACATATAATTTATCCCCTTCGGCATATTGGATTAAAAGATAATCTTGTTTTACTCCTTTAACCATTAAATTTACCACCCCTTTATATTCCCCTATACCATGATCAATATGTACTACATAATCTCCTGGAGAGATATCCATTGCTGTGAAAAAGGGTTCACTCTTATGTCTGGTTAATTTATATCTTTTGTTCCTTTCCTTGCCAAATATTTCCTGATCAGTTATTAAAACTATTTTTAAAAAAGGAAGTCTAAAACCATAATTTAGATAACCATAAGAAATAAAGATAGTTGATTTTAAGGGAGTATATTCTTCTATCCCTCCTAGGATAAATCTTTTTACTCCTCTTTCTTCTAATATCTCACCTAAACGTCTAGCACGCCCTTTATCCCGGACTAGAATAAGAATATTTTGTTTATCTTTCTGCCACTTTTCTAAATCCTTAGTAAATAGATCTAAATTTCCAAAATAAGACCCCATTTCTTGACCCTCTAAAACAAACTCTCTGCTATTATCTTGTTTCTCGGTCTGATTAAGGAAAATTTCTTCTTTATTTTTCTCCGAAAAGTAAGTAAAATTAATCATTCTTTTAGATTTTAGATGGTTAAATACCTCAGACCAGGTGATAAAATAAGAAGATGGTATTTTTTGGTAAATATGTTCCATCTCTTCCTGAAATTTCTCCGCTTTTTCTCTAATTACTTCCGGTTCATTCAATAATACTATTAAATCTGAAGGTAAATAATCAAATATAGTACTATAATTATAATTAGAGGAACCATCAGCAATTAATTCTCGAGAAGGCAGAAGAGTATAATTATTCAATTTGAGTATCGACCTTTGAGTATTGCTATTAAAATATCTGATTGATTCTATTTGGTCTCCAAATAATTCTAATCGAAGAGGATTTTCACTGGTTACTGGGAAAAAATCGATAATTCCTCCCCGATTGCTAAATTCGCTTTTTTTTTCAACTATTTCTACCGTTTTATAATTCTGATCTAATAAAATTTTTAAAAAATCCTCTTTTTTTAGATCATCTCCTACTTTTAATTCCCAACTTATCTTCTTAAAGTTTTGAGGAGAGACTAATTTAGGCAACAAAGCTTTAACCTCAGCGATTAAGATGATTCTCTTTTTATTTTGGTCATTGGTAGAAAGATATTTTAGAATATTGATCCTTTGCTCGATTATCTGGGGATCAGAATTGATATCCTCATAGGGGAGGACCTCAAAAGAAGGTAAGAGAAAGAGATTCTCTTCCTGGTTCTTTGATCTATACCAAAAAGTATCCAGATCTTGGTATATCTTTAGGGCATTCTCTGGAGAATCAACGATAATAAGGTAAGATTTTTCTATCTCACTTCCTAAAGCAGCCATAAAAAAAGAACGGGTGCTATCTTTAAGACCGGAAACCCAGAATTTATTTAGTTGATTTCCCTTTATAGTTTTTACTATATCTTTAAATTCTTCAGATTTATTCCATAAGGATAATATTTTCGATAAGCTCATTTAAATTTTCCTTATTTCTTTCAAGGAATGGTCTTGAAGTTTCATTATTTCTTGTAGGGGGCGGATTTATCCGACCCGAGTATTGCGGGCTTGATAAATCAAGCCCCTACCTCCCAAACGCTAACTGCTCTAGGTTATAATACAATATACATGATACTATTATATTCTGACTTCTGACTTCTGTCTTCTGTCTTATCTACGAGATACGAACTACTATTTCGCTAACCTTAAAGCTAAATTATAAAGATCCTGGCTAATAGTTTTTGGTTGACTAAGCACTACCTCTAAATCAGTTGCTTCAATCTTATTTCCCATTAGTCCTACCATTTTAGATGTTTCTCCCTTTAGTAGATGTTCTACAGCTGCTGCTCCCAAACGACTGGCTAATAACCTATCAAATGCAGAAGGCGAACCACCTCTCTGCAAATAACCTAAAATAGTAACTCTCGTTTCAAAGCCAATTTTATCTTCTAAAAATTTACTTATTTCATAAGTCTCTCCGACTCCTTCAGCAATAACAATAATACAATGAGACTTTCCTCTTTGGTAGCCCTCTTTTAATTTTAAACTAATTTCCGGGAGATTATAAGAAATTTCCGGAATAAGAATAACTTCAACTCCTCCAGCAATTCCACCCATTAAGGCCAGATAACCTGAATTTCTTCCCATAACTTCTATTATAAAAGCTCTCTCATGAGAAGAAGCAGTATCTTTGATTTTGTCAATAGCCCCCATAACTGTATTTAAAGCAGTGTCTACACCAATAGCCATATCAGTGTCAGATAAATCATTATCAATAGTAGCGGGAACTCCCATAGTTTTTACTCCTAAAGCACTGAACTCTCGAATCCCTCGAAAAGTACCGTCCCCCCCAATAGCTACTAATCCATCAATATTAAATTCTCTAATTTTTTGAAGGGCCATATCAAGCCCCTCCTTAGTTTTAAATTTCTCACAACGGGAAGTCTTAAGAATAGTTCCTCCTCTTTGTATAATTCCACCTACTGAAGATATATTCATCGGAAAAATTTGCCCTTCTATTAAACCGGTATACCCTCTTTCCACACCAAATACCTCTAAGCCGTGGAATAGGCCAGTTCGTACCACCGCTCTAATAGCAGCATTCATTCCAGGAGAATCTCCACCACTGGTAAGAACAACAATTTTTTTCATTTTCATAATAATTTTACCTCCGATTTATCAATTAACCAATTAACCAATTTACCAATTCTCCAATTGACCAATTTACCGATTCTCCAATTTACCAATTTACCAATTCTCCAATTTACCAATTTACCGATTCTCCAATTTACCAATTTACCGATTCTCCAATTTACCAATTTACCAAAAAATTCGTAGGACAGGCGTCTCGCCTGTCTATTAGTCGTCAGTCATTGCGAGCTCTGATTTATCAGAGCGTGGCAATCTCTTTATTAAGTTTTTACCGGGCTTGATAAATCAAGCCCCTACCCATTACTTATTACCCTTTACCAATCACTCATTACCATTTTCTCCTGACTTCTGGATCCTGACTTCTGAATTCTGACTTCTATTTTCTTTACGAGATACGAGATAAGAATTACTTCTACCGAAGAAATTTGAAGGATTAGAATGTAGGGGCACGATGCATCGTGCCCACAGGAGAAATTAGGTAATAGCTTTAAATAATATTTTTTACAGTAAATAATTTTAGATTAAGATAGCTCCAATTTTCTATTGTATTTTCTCATCGCTTTTTCAAGGCCATCTTCTATTACTGTCTTTATTGCCTCAGTAGATAGTTGTATTACTTCACTTATTTTATCCTTTTCGTTATTATTAAAATTAGAAAGGACATAAGAGGCATAATCAAAATTAGAATTTATTGAAGGTTTACCAATCCCTATTCTTAAACGAGGTATATCTTCACTATTTAAATATTGAATAATCGACTCCACTCCCTTATGACCGCCAGCACTCCCTCTTTTCCTGATCCTGATCTGACCTAATTCTAAATTCAGATCATCATAAACTATCAATAAATCTGGAAAGGATATCCGGTAGTAGGAAACAATCTTGCTTACTGATTTCCCGCTTAAATTCATATAAGTCTGCGGTTTTACCAATATTAATTTATGATTCATTAGTTTCCCTCGGGAAACTAATGAATCATAAGATTTCACCCTTTTAAATTCTATTTCTATATTTAGAGCTAAGTTATCAATTATTCTAAACCCTATATTGTGTCGACTGAATTCATATTGCAAACCAGGATTACCCAAACCAACTACCATCTTCAATAAAGTTCACTATCCTTTTGCCATCCTATTCTTTTTTAGATTCTTTTTTAGATTCTTTTTTAGATTCTTTTTTTGGTGCAGAAGAAGGAGTTTCTGTCTTTACTTCTACTTTTTCTTCTCCTTTAGTTACTTCTTTTTCTTCGGTTACTGCTTCCCCTTCTACTACTTCTTTAACTACCTCTTCTTCTTTAGCAGGAGGAACTAAGGCAGCAACAATTCTATCTGATTTAGTTAATACTTCAACTCCTTCAGGAAGCTGTATTTCTCCAACTGTAATATTATCTCCTATCTTCAGATTGCTCAAGTCTACTTTTAAACTCTCTGGTACTTTAGAAGGTAAACATTCTATTTCAACTTTTCGTAATTCCACATTTAAAATTCCCCCATCTATTGCTCCGATAGGTTGGCCTATTAATTCAATATTAATTTCCATGGTTAATTTCTCTTTTAGAGTTACTCCATAAAAATCAACATGAACTATCTGCTTCTTTAAAGAATTATACTGAAAGTCTTTAATCACAACTAATCGGCTAACTTTTTTATTCCCATCATCTATTTCTAAATCAATGAGTTGGTGTGTTTTGCTAGCTAATAATCTTAATAAATTTTCTCTTTTAACTTTTAACAGTATATTTTCTTTATCATGAGGAGAATATAGTATTCCAGGAATATCACCTTTTCTCCTAAATTTCTTATTAATTTCTTTCCCAGTTCCATTTCTTAATTCTACTTCTAATTTCGATGTCTCCATTTTATTAACCTCCATTTTCGTATATTGTATATCGTATCTCGTGAAGAAGATAGACTTATATATTATTCTATTTAATTAAATAAAGTACTTACTGATAAATTATTATGAATCCTATTAATTGCTTCCGCAAATATTTCTGCTACTGATAAAATTTTAATACCTGGTATACTCTTATTATGGTCAATGGGAATGGTATTAGTAACTACTACTTCTTTAAATAAACCATCATGCAAAGATTTTTCTATTCTTTCTTTTGCCGGACCAGCAAAGACCGCATGGGTAGCACAAACATATACTTCTTTTGCCCCAGCATTTAATAATGCCTGGGTTCCCCTAATTATTGAAGCAGCTGTATCAATAAGATCATCAACTATAATAGCAGTTTTATCCTTTACTTCTCCTACAATATGCATTATTTCTACTTCATCAAAAGCTGATCTATATTTATCAATAATGGCAATAGGTTTTGCAAGGCGTCCAGAAAACTCTCTAGCTCTAGCGGTCCCCCCTACATCAGGAGAAACTACCACCACTTTATCCAAATTTTTTTCTTTAATGTAATTCGATAATATGGTTACACCTTCTAACTGATCTACCGGGATATCAAAAAATCCCTGAATTTGCCCGGCATGTAAATCCATAGTAATTACCCGATTAGACCCTGCAGAAACTAATAAATTAGCAACTAATTTAGCGGTAATTGGCTCACGGGGTTTAGTCTTTCTTTCCTGGCGAGCGTAACCATAATAGGGTATAACTGCAGTAATCCTTCCTGCTGAAGCTCTTCTTAGAGCATCTATCATAATTAATAATTCCATTAGATATTCATTAGCTGGTGGACAGGTAGATTGGATTATAAAAACATCTTCCCCTCTTACACTTTCCTCGATCTTAACTTTAATTTCGCCATCAGGGAATCTAGAAACATCTGCCTGACCTAAAGACATATTTAAATACCTACCTATTTCTTCCGCTAAATTTTTATTGGAATTCCCAGCAAATATCTTTAATGTTCTTTGGTCATAAGATAACAAATTTCTATCATCTCCCTCTCTTTAAATTTCCCTATTTGAAATTTTATTTTATGTTCGTTTTCTTCTCTTGCTCCATCCTTTAATATTTCTTTGTTTAGAGCGGGCAATAGCCAGGCTATCTGGGGGTACATCCTCGGTAATAGTTGAGCCAGCTCCGGTATAAGAACCTTTTCCTAATTTCACTGGTGCCACTAAAGAGTTATTGCTTCCGATAAATACTCCTTCTTCTATGACCGTTTTATTCTTTTTTTGTCCATTATAATTACAAGTAATAGTACCTGCTCCAATATTCACTTGTTTACCAATTACCGCATCTCCTAAATAGGTTAAATGAGAAGCTTTACTACCCTCACCTAAGATAGTTTTTTTTAATTCTACAAAATTTCCTATCTTTGCTCCTTTTTTTACGATAGTTTCTGGACGTAAGTGAGCATAAGGACCAATATTTACTCTTTCTTTAACCGTACTACCTTCTATTATTGAAGCCCAAATTTTAACTCCATTCCCTATATTAGCATCAATTAGATGAGAGTAAGGTCCAATAAGACAACTTTTCCCAATTTTAGTACCTTTTTCAATAATAGTAAAAGGATAAATAATGGTATCCTGACCGATTTTAACTCCCGGTTCTATAAAAGTACTGTTAGGATCAATTATACTTACCCCTTGAAACATTAATTTTTGAATCATTCTTTGATAAACCTTTTTTGAAGCATTGGCCAAATCTAATTGAGTATTTATCCCTAATATTTCTGAATTATCTTTTGCTATTATACTGCCTACCTCTAATCCTTCCTTTAATAATATCTTTACTAGATCAGTTAGATAATATTCCCCTTGTTTATTCTCAGGAACAATTTTTTCTAAAGCTTGAAATAGTTTCTCCTTGTCAAAACAATAAATTCCGGTATTTATTTCAGTTATTAGCTTTTTGTCTACGGGCAAGTCTACCTCTTCGATAATTCCTTCCATCTTACCTTCTTTATCTCTAATAATTCTACCATAACCCTGAGGGTTTTTTAAAATAGCAGAAATTAAGGTGCAACAAAAATTATTACTCTGGTGATATTTCAAGAGCCTTTTTAAAATTTTAACCGTTAAAAAGGGGACATCACCGGATAGAATCAGCACATTTCCTTTAAAATCAGACAATAATTCTTTAGTTTGTAAAACTGCATGGGCTGTTCCTAACTGTTCTTTCTGTTCTGCATACTCTATCTTATCGCCAATCAATTCTCTTATCTTCTCGCTCTTATAACCTACGATTATTATCTTTCTTTTTACTTCAAAATGATTAATAGTATCCAATACATAATTTAAAATTGGTTTCCCGGCAAGATTATGAAGGACTTTAGGCAGATCAGATTTCATCCTCTTGCCTTTACCTGCTGCCATAATCACCACGGCAGTTTCTTTCATAATCATACCCCCAATTTCGTATCTCGTATCTCGTGAATCGTATCTCGCTAAAATACAGTAACAAGTAATATGTAATGAGTAATAAGATAAATTTCCCAAATTATAAAAACAGGTACTTATCACAGGTTACTTGTCACATATTACACATTACAAAACTTACCGGCAAACCGGATAACTGGCTGACTAATGAATAACTGAGTTATATGGCTGGGGTGGAAGGGTTCGAACCTTCGAATGCGGGATCCAAATTCCCGTGCCTTACCACTTGGCTACACCCCAAACCGAGATTTTTTAGTCTTTTTACTTATTTAGAATTGATCTTCTTCTTTATTTTCAGTATCTTCTACTTTTTCTTCTACTTCAGTTACTTCAGTCTCCACTTCTTTTTTTTGGGGAGCCTCTTCTACTTCTTTTTGATAAACTTCTAAAACAGCATTCTGTATTTTTTCTCTAATCTCGGTATTTATAGGATGAGCAATATCCTTATGATCTCCATTAGGAAGTCTCTTACTGGGCATTGCCACAAACATACCCTTAGTGCCATCAATAACTCGTAAATCATGTACTACAAAAGAATCATCAAAGGTAATTGATACATAGGCCCTTAATTTTCCTTCTGTCTCTATCCTTCTTAGTCTAACATCTGTAATTTCCACTTAACACACCGCCTTTTTAGTTTTATTTTTATAATTTATTGCACTTCGCATCTGTATTAGCTTATTACAATAAACACCTGTTAATTGCAATATTAAAACTACTAATTAAAATAATATGGTTTAATTTATTTTAATCTCTTACCTCCCAACTACTTAATTTGAGCAATTTACTCCAGATTTTTCACATAGCTGTTATTACCTCCCCCATTTTAGTAAATATTTAAATACATATTATAAGATATTCAAGGGGAATTTTTCCCCTTGAAAACCCTTTAATTCCTTCTCACCTCAATATTTATTACACCCTTGAATATCTGGTCTATCTGGTCTTTAATATTTCTTTATAATAAATCATCTTTCTTCAAGGGGAATTTTTCCCCTTGAAAACCCTTTAATTCCTTCTCACCTCAATATTTATTACACCCTTGAATATCTGGTCTATCTGGTCTTTAATATTTCTTTATAATAAATCATCTTTCTTATTTTTAAGGTAAGGTATAGGAATTATTTAAATTCCTATACCTTAAAAATAAACACAGTAACAATTACTACTGTGTTTCTGGAATAATTTATTTAATATTCAATTTTTTCTCTTCTTAATGTTTTTAGTTCCATCAATATTAGTCAGCACTGTCAATTTCCTGTTCTTTTCTGTATGATTTTGATTAAAAAAATTATAACATGATACAATTTTGTTGTCAAAAAATACTAAACCTAACTATCTTTAACCATTTCCTATATGCTAATATAGTTCTTATTTTTCAATATACCTAATAAAAACTATTTAGTCAAGACCTAAGTTACTTACAAAGTTTCTCTTCCATCGCCTTACTTAATTTAGCAAATTCCTTTATCGATAAGGTTTCTCCTCGACGATTTTTATCAATACCTATCTCGTTTAATATACTTTCTATTGCAGGTTTAGCGATCTCTCTCTGAAAATAGTTGGATAGAGAGTTAATCAATCTTTTTCTCCTTTGTTGAAAAGAAGCTCTGATAATATTTAAAAATAGCTTTTTATTGCCTACTTGTACTGGTAGTTTTTCATAAATATCCAATCTAATTATCATTGAATTTACTTTAGGTTGGGGATAAAATACTGTAGAGGAGACAGTATGTACTTTTTGAGGTTGTGAATAATATTGAGCAATCAGGGATATTATACCATAATTTTTATCCCCTGCTTTGGCCATCAGCCTTTCCCCTACTTCTTTCTGCACCAAAAAGACAGCAAATTTTAAATATTTATTAAGTTCAAGAATCTGTCTTATTAAGGGAAGAGAGATATAATAAGGAAGATTGCCCACTATTTTTTCAATTTTTATCCCCTTTTTTCTATTCTTCTCAAAAAAATTAATCAGATTAACATCCATAATATCTTCGAATATTATTTCTATATTATTATAAGGAGAGAGACTTTCTTTTAAAAGGGGATCTAACTTCTTGTCTTTTTCGATGGATATAACTTGTCTGACTAAAGGGGATAAAGCAGAAGTTAGAGTACCCATCCCGGTACCAATTTCTAAAATACAATCTTCTTTATTCAATTTTAGAGAATTAATGATTATTTGTAAGATGTTTTGATCTATTAAAAAATTCTGCCCCAATCTTTTTTTACATTTAAAATTATATTTGGTAAGAAGTCTTATAACTTCTTGGAAAGAAGTCAATTTGGGGTTATTCATTAGATTATTTGCCTTTTAAGAAATGGAGCCGGCGATCTGAGTTGAACAGACAACCTACGGATTACGATTCCGTTGCTCTTCCGATTGAGCTACGCCGGCATCATATCCATTTAAAAAAAATGGTAGGCGGAACAGGACTTGAACCTGTGACCCCCTACATGTGAAGCAGGTGCTCTGCCAACTGAGCTATCCGCCCATTCTTTTATCTTGTAATGAATTAATTGGTGCCCCCAAGGGGATTTGAACCCCTGTCGCCGCCGTGAAAGGGCGGTGTCCTATCCCCTGGACGATGGGGGCATTTTCGATGGGCCGTGCGGGTTTCGAACCCACGACCCCCTGATTAAGAGTCAGATGCTCTACCAACTGAGCTAACGGCCCCAACAAATAATAACTATAGTTTAAAATTTTTTTGCTTCTAAATGTTACTATATTTTTCGTTAGCTGTCAATTAGTAAATAAACAATGAAATCTTTATTCTGGGCTAATTCGGGATAAATTTTCAAATTTCGCATATTCTTTTATAAAAGTTAATTCTACTTTACCGGTGGGGCCATTCCTTTGTTTGCTAATGATTATTTCAGCAATGCCTTTCTTTTCTGTCTTTGGTCTATAATATTCTTCTCGGTAAATAAAAATAACTAAATCAGCATCTTGTTCAATTGCCCCGCTTTCTCTTAAATCAGAAAGACGGGGTCTTCTTTCAATCCTCTGTTCCACTGCTCTAGATAATTGGGAAACTGCTACTACTGGAACATTTAATTCTCTCGCTAAGCTTTTAAGGGAACGAGAAATTTCTGAAATCTCCTGCTGTCTATTCTCTATTCTGCCAGCAGTTTGCATTAGCTGTAAATAATCTACTATTACTAAGCCGAGATTACATTGGGCTTTTAATCTTCTAGCCTTGGCTCTAATTTCCAAACAAGAAATACCTGCTGTATCATCAATAAAGATAGAGGAGGAGGATAATCGACCTGCAGCCATAGATAAGGGAGCCCAATCTGCTTCTACTAATCGTCCTTTTCTTAAATTATGAGAATCAAGACGAGCTTCTGAACATAACATCCGTTGTACTAATTGAGACTTAGACATTTCTAAGCTAAAAATTGCTACCGGGATATTTTTATAAATACTAACATATTGAGCAATATTCATACAAAATGCGGTCTTACCCATACCAGGTCTTCCGGCAACGACAATTAACTCAGAAGGTTGGAAACCAGTAGTAATGTCATCAAGCTCCTCATATCCACTAGGAACCCCGGTAATAAATTCTTCCCTATGATAAAGGTCTTCGATTTTTTCATAACTATCCTGAATTATCTCTTTTATGGGAACAAAAGACTGCCTTATATTTCTGTCTGAAATTTCGAATACTAAATGTTCTGCTTTATCCAGTAAAATTTTGGCATCTTCTTTTTCTTCATAAGCCATAGAAATAATTTTAGTAGTATTGTTAATTAAGTGTCGTAAAATAGATTTTTCTTCAATAATCTTACTATAGTATTCAATGTTCGCTGCAGTAGGAACACTATTAATCAAATTAGTGAGATAAGTAACTCCACCTATTTTTTCTAATAAGTTTTTCCTGTTTAATTCTTCAGTTAAAGTAACTAAATCAACACCTCGACTCTTTTCAAATAGATCAAGAATACACTGGAAAATAATCTGGTGAGATTTTTGATAAAAATCTTCTGGTTTTAATATATCAATACTATGTAAAATTGCTTCTTCCTGGAGCAACATTGAACCTAAGGCAGCCTGTTCTGCACTAATATTTTGAGGAGGATTTCTACCTAATTCCATTTTTTAACTCCATGTTAAATAGTCATTAGTGAATAGTGAATAGTCGTAGGGACAGACCTTGTGTCTGCCCGTAGGACTAATTACGCATTACGGGCAGACACAAGGTCTGCCCCTACGTATTATACATTATTATTTTTTTGATATACGATATACAATATACTAATTTATTCTTTTTTGGTATCCTCTATTTGCTGTTCCTGCTCAGATGGGGAATCAGAAATTAAATTAACTTTAATCTGAGAAACTACATCTTTATATAGGTTAATTGAAATATTATGAATGCCTAACTTTTTCAAGGACTCTTTTAAATCAATCTTTTTCTTGTCTAATTCAATCTTATATTTATTTAATATGATCTCAGTAATATCTTTACTGGTAATAGAACCAAAAAGCTTACCCTCTTTCCCAGCTTTCACTTTAATCTCTAGTGAGATATTATTAAGTTTTTCTGCTAAATTTTTAGCTTCACTTAATTCTTTATCTTTTTTTTCTAATTCACTTTTCTTTAAATATTCTACTTGCTTAAAATTACCTTTAGTATAAGACATCGCTTTACCCCGAGGAAGCAAGAAATTACGGCCGAAACCATCACTTACTTCAACTACATCTCCTACTTGTCCTACTTTTTCAATATTTTGTTTTAAAATTACCTTCATATTTAGCAACCTCCTTTTTATATTATTATAAACATTAAAATATTTTTTTACAATTTAAATTGTTTGGTTAGTTGTTTGCCTAATTTATTCTTCTTTAGCGGTAATTAATTTTCTAAAATCTATCCAGATATCTAACATAGCTGCCCAAGTAGCAATCTGTGATAAAAGTGGTTGAAAACATACCAAGATATAGATAACCCACTTCAAAAAATTTTTAATTTTAAACCGTTCTAATATAAAACCGGTTAAAGAAAGACCATAAATTAAAAATACTACCGAAAAAAATAGTTGTATATTCACTCCAATTTTACTTAGAAGAGGAAGGTTATACTTTGCTCCTAGAAATATCAATATCACCCCTAAAAAATAACTCCAGAAGAAGGATTTTGAAGCTCTCCATTTAGAAAAGGAGGTAAAGTTAGACAGTTTATATCCAAACCTCTTCAAAACTAAGCGAGCTACCCAATAATTTATAATGGTATCAAAAATAGAAGCAAGAATAATCATTCCTGGAAACGCTATCCGAACAATATTAATAGTTTGGGTTAAAGATTCTTTCATTGAAGAAAATTGTTCTGGAGATAACCCCATACCGTTGTAAAAATTCAAAGATTGAGTTATAACTCTGTCTATCTCTTCTACATCGAATAATACAGGATTAATGTTTAAAAACCAAAACCCAATTAAAAGAATTAAACCTTTGGAAAGGAGAGAAGCTACACTCCCAACCATAATAATATCAGTTAAAGAGAAATCATTCTTTATAACAAATCCTAAAGTCAATCCTAATATCCCAAAACCCAACAAAACCATAATTCCTTGCCAGGGGCCAGCTAACATACTTACCAAAATTCCCGATATAAAAGTGGAGATAATGGCAAACTTTAAACTATGACGTAAACATAAAATTATAATTGGAAGCGGACATAAAAAACTTACCAATGTTCCTAATAAGGGAATATATATACTAATGATAAATATAACAGCGGTAATTGCTGCTAGAAATGCACCTTCAACTATTGATTTAGTTGGAATTTGATCACTCAATAAAAGACCTCTTCTTTTAAATTTTAAACTTAAAGCAGAATTAGTTAGTTAGTTAGTTAGTTAGTTAGCTAGCTAGCTGGTTAGCTGGTTTGATTTTAATTCATCAACTAACTAACCAGGTAACCAATTAACTATCTAACCAAATGTTATACTATATACTAATTTACTAATTTGCTTATTTAGCTACATAAGGGAGAAGTCCTATTTCTCTTGCTCTTTTTATAGCTACAGCAAGTGTACGTTGATGTTTTGAGCAATTTCCAGTTGCTCTACGAGATAATATCTTGCCCTGTTCACTAATAAATCTTTTTAATAAGTCTATATTTTTGTAGTCCGCTACTACTTTTTCTTTACAAAAAAAACAGACTTTCTTTTGTGGTCTCTTAAAAAATCCGTAGTTCGTCATTAACGATTATTTTTCCTCCTTTAAATTATCTTCTCTTTTTGGAAGTTTCTTCAACGATGGACTAATTTTCTTTTTTAGAAATTTTTTTTTCTTGTTGTAAAGTTAGTAAATATCTAATAACTCTTTCTTCTAACCTTACCACTCTTTCTAGTTCAGAAATAATTTTTTCATCCACATCAAAATTTAAGACTACATAAATTGCTTCTGTAAAATTCTTAATTTCATAACCTAATTTTCTTTTACCCCATTTATTTGTCTTGGTTATCTCTCCCTTACCATCAGTAATAACTTTTTTAATTTTATCAAATAAAGAATCTAATTCTTCATCTTTTAATTGGGGATTTATAGCTAGCATTATTTCATAACTTCTCATCTGTTCACCTCCTCCTTTTGGTCTAATCAGCCCCTGAAAGATTTCTTCAGGAGCAAGGAAATTAAAAACCTAAATTGATTTAATATTATATCATCAGATATTTTTGATATCAAGCTTTAAATTTAATTTTATAGCTTATAAATAATTAATAAATAAAAATCCTAAAATATATTTTTATCTCTCTTTAATTAATCTCTGGGGACAATTTCACGAATTTTCTTCTCTAATTTTACTCGAGGAACTAGAACCTTTCTACCACAACAAAGACATTTTAGACCAATATCAATACCGGTCCTGGTGATTTCCCAATGAAAACCCCCACAAGGATGTTTTTTCTTTAATCTAACAATATCTCCGATTCCTAATTTTAAAGGCATTTTATTATATTCCAATTGACCAATTGACCAATTGACCAATTCTCCAATTCTCCAATTATATTAGTTGGCCAGTTTACCAGTTACCGGTTAGCCAGCAGGAATAACAGAAGGAACAGACAGATTGGGTGAATCCAACCCAAACTCCTCTTTAAAACTTAAAACTCGAAACTTATGCCCTAAAACCTATTAACCGGCAAACTAAGTAACTGGCTAACCGGATAACTAAGTAAAGTTATAATTGTTGCAAGAGAGAATTATATTCTTCTTTATCTCTTTTTTCTTTAAAAGGGCCGACTATAGATAAATTTATTTTGTTTTTTATAAAAATATTTTGAGCTAATCTTTGAATGTCTTCGACCTTTACTTCTTCAATTCTTCCTCTTACCTCGTCAAAAGTTAAAGGTCTACCATATAAGAACATCTTGTTCCCCAACCAAAATGCCCTACTTAAAGTATTCTCTAAGTTTAAAGATAATGCGCCTTTATACATCTCTTTTGCTTTTCTTAATTCCTCTTCCTTCAAATTATCTTCCTTTATTTTTCTAAGTTCCTCCAGGGTGGTATGAATGGCTTCCTTTGTTTTGCTCGAATCTGTACCTACATAAATGTTAAAAGAACTTATATCGTTAAAATATTGAATAAAGGAATGAATATCATAAGCCAAACTTTTTTTAACTCTTATTTCTTGAAAAAGCCGAGAACTTAATCCCGAACCCAATATTATGTCTAATAAATCCATAGAGTATTTATCAGGGCTTAACCGAGAAATTCCCGGAAAACCAAAAGAAAGATGAGTTTGATTGGTCTTTTTAAATCTTATTCCTATTAGAGAAATATTTTGATTATCATAAGCGGGTATATATTTTTTAATTTCACCCTCTTTCATTCTTTTAAAACATTTCTTAATCTGTAAAATTACTTCCGCTACCTTGATATTTCCGGTAACGCTTATCACTAAATTATTGGGACGATAAAATTCATCTATATATGATAACAGATCTTCTCTTTGAATATTGCGTATACTTTTTTCATCTCCGAGAATAGACTTTCCCAGAGGATGATTTTTCCATATTATCTGGTCAAGCAAGATTTCTACTAATTCCTCCGGTATATCTTGATATTTTTTAATCTCTTCAAGAATTATTTTCTTTTCTTTATAAAGGTCCTCTCTCCTCATTAGTGAGTTTAATACTATATCAGCCAGCACATCGAAAGCAACTTTAAATTGTTCTTGGGGAACTTTAACATACAACTGAGTAGTTTCTTTAGAGGTATAAGCGTTTATCTCTCCACCAATACCTTCTATGACTTGAGATATTTCTAAGGTATTTTTCCTCTGGTTCGTACCTTTAAATAGCATATGTTCAATGAGATGAGAAATTCCTTGATGTTTTTCTTCTTCATATCTTGACCCAGCTCCTATCACTAAAACAATAGCTACCGATTTCATATAAGGCATTTTTTCTACTACAATTCTTAAACCATTTTCTAATTTTATTACTTTATAAATAATAATTTCCTCCCTTTAAATTAGTCGTTAGTATATCGTATCGCGTATCGCGTCAAAATACAGTTCCGCTAAACGCTAACCGCTATTTGTTCTTCCTCAAAGTTTTACTAGGGTTTTTTAACTACAAATACTTCTTCTAATTTTGTAAAATCCACCTCTGGTCTTATTAACACTTTTTGAAACAGAGCATTGTTTTCCTTTTTTACTCCCACTATCTTACCAATCATAATTCCTTTGGGGAAAATACTACCTAATCCAGAAGTAATCACCATATCGTTTATCTTAAGATCAGCATCATGAGAAAGATATTCCATATTACAATAATTACTCTCGCTTCCTTTTACTACTCCTATATCTCTTGATCTCTGAATCATTCCTCCTACTGCACTTCTCTGATCTAGTATTAATAATATTTTTGCTGTATGTGAATCAACACTAACCACTTTACCAACCAGCCCACTGTAAGTTGCTACGGCCATGTTTTTATTTACTCCATCAGCTTCTCCCTTGTCAATAATTATACTATTAAACCAATTTCCTGGTTCTCGGCTAATTACCAAAGAGGGGATCATTTCATAAGAAAAAGATTCTTTAAGTTCTAATAATTTTTTCAATCTATCATAGGCTATTAATTTTTCTTTTAATACAGCATTTTCTTGAAGGGTCATTTCAATTTTTTCTTGTAGCTTTTTATTTTCTTCTTCTACCCTCTTAAATTTAGCTATAGCCTTTAAGTAGTTTTTTGTATTATCAGTAACTATACTTATACCTTGATTAAGGGGAGAAAAAGCTCTCAACACAATACTCTCCAGCCATTTAAGATACATTTTACCATGGTAGTCTATAGTCATTATAAAGACAGTTACAATAATTAATATAATAAGAATTAGCAATGCCTTGTTCTGAGGTAAAAGTTTTTTCAATATAAATCACCTGATTAAATTTATCAATTAGCCAATCAACCAATTCTCCAATTAAATCAGTTAGCCAGTCTGTGAGTAAGTTGCGTAATGTGTAATAAGTGACAAGTAAGCTAAACGCTATACGCTCTATGCTAATTATACGAGATACTATTCACTAACGACTAATTTAAATTCCTTTGCTTGTTCTAATTAAAACTCTTTGATAAAAATTAAAATCCTCCATAACCTTTCCTATACCTTTAATTACACAATATACCGGTTCAAAAGATGTAAAAGTTGGAATACCTATCTCCTCTTGCAAAAGTTCCGCTAATCCTACTAAAAGTGAACCTCCACCAGTCATAATAACCCCCTTGTCTATAATATCCGAGATCAATTCGGGAGGTGTCTTTTCTAAAGTTATCTTTACTGTATTAGCGATTATTCTTAATGGCTCAGAAAGGGCTTCTCTCAATTCATCTTTAGAAATTTTAATTATTTTAGGCAGGCCAGTAACTTTATCCCTTCCCCTAATTTCATAACCACTATTTTCTGGACTTAATTTATCTATAGATAAATTAAGTTTAATCTCTTCTGCAGTTAATTCACCAATATATAAATTATGTACTTGTTTAACATATTTGGAAATTACTTCATTAATATAATCTCCGGCAATCTGGCTTAACTCACTTACCACTATCCCACCCAAAGATATGATAGCTACTTCGGAAGTTCCTCCTCCTATATCTACTACTAAATTGCCCATAGGTTCAAAGATAGGTAGTCCTACTCCAATCGCTGCTGCTATGGGTTCATCGATCAGAAATACTTGTCTTGCTCCACATTTATAAGCAACTTCTGATACTGCTCTTTTTTCTACTTCTGTAACTCCGGAAGGAACACAAATTATAATCGATGGTCTTATAAAACGATTAGGATGATAAACTTTTTTAATAAAAAATTTCAACATTTCAGCGGTTACTTCAAAATTAGCTATTACTCCTTCTTTTAAAGGTCTAACAGTAAACAAACCTCGAGGAGTTCTTCCCATCATCTTTTTTGCTTCTTTCCCAACTGCTAATATCTTATTACCACCATCTTTAAAAGCCACCACTGATGGTTCATATAAGACAATTCCCTTCCCCTTAATATACACGAGAGTGGTAGAAGTACCTAAATCAATCCCTATATTCTTGGTAAATAATCCAAAAAAAATATTTCCTTGCATTTTTCTATCACTCCTTTTCACTCATGTATTCTTCTTAATAATTTTAATTCTTTGGAATAAAAATTAAAAGATCTAAAGATGAACTACTTTTTCACCACAATGTCTGCATTTTCCATCTTCATCCAAGCCCAAATTAATAATATTATAACCTGTTCTTTTAATCAAAAGTGTCTTACAGTTACCACAATAAGTGGCGTTAGCTTCCTCATCCCATATATTACCTAGATATACATATTTCAATTTTTTTTGAGCAATCTCCCGAGCTTTATACAATGTGGAAATGGGGGTTGCCGAAATATTCATCTTATAACAAGGAAAATAGCGAGAAAAATGCAAAGGTATTTCTTCATTTAAAGAAGAAATCCAATCCACCATCTCTTTAATTTCCTCTTCGCTATCATTCAAACCAGGGATAATTAGATTGGTTATTTCTAGATGGCAATATTCTTTAGAAAGCTCGATAGTACGTAGTACAGGAGACAATTTTCCTTGGCAATATTTTTGATAGAAAGAATTTCGAAAAGATTTAAGGTCAATGTTCAAAGCATCTATAAAAGGAAGAATTTTAAGGAGAGGTTCATAATTAATAAATCCATTGGTAACCAATATATTTTTTAAATTATTTTTCTTCGCTAATTTCGCGGTATCCAGCACGTATTCATACCAGATTAATGGTTCAGAATAGGTGTAGGCAATCGCTGGGGAATTATTCTGAAGAGCTAATTGCACAGCCTTTTCAGGTGATAACTCTTCTACTGACACATCTTTTATATTTGCCTGAGAAATAGTCCAGTTCTGACAAAAGTCACAAGATAAATTGCATCCTATGGTACCCAGAGATAAAACCATTATTCCGGGATAAAAATGATAAAGTGGTTTTTTTTCAATGGGATCCATTCCATAGGAAGAAATTTTAGAATAGATTAAAGAATAAAGTTTATTATTTATATTTTTACGAGCTCGGCAAAAACCAACCTGGTCTTTCTTTATTAAACATTCTTTAGGACAAAGCAGACATTTTATGACCCCTTTTTCTTGATCCACTAATTCGTAAAATAAAGCCTCTTTCATTTAAGTAATCACCTCTTAATTAGTCGTTAGTAGGACAGGCGTCTCGCCTGTCTATTAGTC
>Ga0210049_1000524_pt1 | contig 32447 bp, 29 predicted proteins | sample CryGeyCG2014_300_2_FD_183964 | JGI IMG/M metagenome (GOLD analysis project Ga0210049, IMG submission 183964) | Groundwater microbial communities from aquifer - Crystal Geyser CG06_land_8/20/14_3.00 (SPAdes) (version 2) | ecosystem: Environmental > Aquatic > Deep subsurface > Groundwater | place... | reverse complement strand
AATGGCTGTTCCAGGTATTTCCCTCATCTTCTTCACCCATGCCTGTTCTCGTTCACCTTCAACGATATCGATCTCCCCTTTTCGAAAAGCCATCTCTCGGCTGCTGGCGTCCGGCATAAACCAGAGCTCAACCCGGTCGAGTTTTGGTTTTCCCCTGAAGAAGTCCGGATGTCGAACCTCCACCACTTTTTCTTTAGGGATATAATCTTTTAACATGAAGGGACCGGTTCCGATCGGATCGAACTTAAACTTATCTCCTTTCTCCATGACCGCCTTCTTCGATACGATGTATCCACCATGGTAATTTGTCAGAATTCCCAACACAGAGGGAATGGCACTCTTAAAAGTGACACGGACCGTATACTTATCGATCACATCCACTTTATCCAGAGCAGCATAGTCGGCTGCAAAACCTGAGGTCGCTTTATTGGCGGCTTTTTCCAAAGAGAACTTAACATCCTCAGCTGTCACCTCCCCATATCCCTTGTGAAACTTCACCCCTTTGCGAAGATAGAATGTCCAGGTAAGACCATCTTTCGATCTTTCCCACCTTTCAGCTAAGTCCGGTTCAATCTTTTCAGGGTTGATATCCTCGGGTTTGAAGCGGACCAAGCCATTGAACATTGGGTCAATGCAAGCATAGTCAATCGTTGTGGTCCCATAATGGGGATCCAGGGACCGGATATCCGAGGCCTTTAAGGCCATCCTCACCACCTTCTCCTGAGCCAAAGTAGGTGAGATGAACCAAATCCCAACCAAAATGATTGTCAGTAGAAAAAATACGCCATACCTTGAAATTTTCATCTTAGACCTCCTTTTCTTTCATTTTTTATATTTGTTTCTATTACCTTATCGCGATTCTCTTACCACCCCCCTTTCATTTACATTGGAGTAATCACGGCCTGAAAAAGATACGATTTTATTCCTCGATTTCTATCGTGTCATTTATTAATACCACAAGTGCCGATTTTGTCAATATTTATCGCTTGATCTTAGACCCGTAGTCACACAACTTTCGAATAGAGCATGTCCCGCAAAGGGGTTTTCTTGCCACGCAGGTTTTCCGTCCATGCCAGACGAGGAGATTTGAAAAATGAGTCCACTCTTCTTTCGGGACGATCTCCATCAAATCGAATTCAATCTTAACTGGATCATCGTTCTTCGTCAGACCGATTCGCTGGCTCACCCTGTGAACATGGGTGTCAACCACAATGCCGGGAATCCCAAAGACATTTCCTAAAATCACATTAGCCGTCTTCCTTCCCACGCCGGGGAGGGCCACCAGTTCCTCCAGGGTTTTTGGAACCTCTCCTTCGCAACGTTTCACAAGCTCCTGACAGCATTTCTGAATCGACTTGGCCTTGTTTCGATAGAATCCGGTTGGCCGTATCTCCTCCTCCAATTTCGCCAGGTTTGACTCAGCATAATCTTTTGCCGAACGATATTTTTTAAAGAGGTCCACCGTGACTTGGTTCACCTTGACATCTGTACATTGGGCAGAGAGAATGGTGGCGATCAGAAGCTCGAGGGAATTGGAGAATCTCAGGGCGATTCTGGAATCAGGTATTTCCTTGGATAAAATTATAATGATCTCCTTCACCTTTTTTTGATCGGATTGTTTTTTCATAACCTCCTCCTATTGAACAATGACCGTTGAACTATCAACTTTAAACTCATAACTCATAACTCATAACTCATAACTCATAACTCATAACTCATAACTCATAACTCATAACTCATAACTCATAACTCATAACTCATAACTCATAACTCATAACTCATAACTCATAACTCTATTTACTTCTCTTTAGCATATTTGCACAATCTCCAATCGATGTCCAATCGATAAGGATGGGCATTGAGTTCAATGGCCACTCCCGATCGGTTTGCCTTCTTAATGCATATAAAAATTTTAACCGGAATCTTTTGCGAGAGGTAATAAAAAATGGTCTTGAATTTCCCTATCCCCTTATCTTTCAATCTCTCTATTCTTTCCATAGGGGTGAACAAGTTTGGCATAATGGGGACAAAAATTGTCATCTTTCTTTTTAATGATTGGAAGGTTTTAAAAAATTTATTTTTAATATCGAGGAGTTAAATGAAATTATCTGGTTTGGTATAGAAAATGCTATCAATTAGTGTAAAGTCCAATAGAAAAGGTGGAAAGCCATGATAAGAGACAGCGAAAATACCGTCCTAACGACTCAGGAGGCCTGCCATTACCTTCGGATCTCAAGACCCACCTATTTGAAATACCTATATTTAGGGAGAATTAAAGGGACAAAGGCGGGAAAAGGTTGGAAGGTTCTCAAAACAGAGTTGGATCGATTTCTAAAAGGAGAGAATGAACATCCACAGGCAGCATGAATCTTCGCGAGTAAACCCCGTCAGAAAGTCTTCGACTTTCCAACGGGGAGGCTCACCCCGTAAGAGACCAGAGGTCTTACGGGGTTCATCCCCGCTGCAAGCAGCGGGGCTTTCTAACGGGGTAAAGAACAGATTAGGGGAGAAACCGGGTGAAAAGTTTAGAAGATAAAATGGAACCCTTTGGAGAGAAGGTCATCGATGAGAAAGTAAAGTCAACCAAGGCATTGATTCAAACCTTTCTTCAGACCCTGAAAGCCTTTCGACTCTATGAGGCCAATCATCCTATTCTATCCAAATTTTTAGAGAGGGTGAGGAAAGATTTTGATCAATATTTTGATGAATTCGATTCCTTCTCCCTCCAGATAGGGGAGCATCAACTCTTTTACCGGGGAAATGTCGTCTATGAAAATCAGGATGTGAAGGAAAGTATAGCCTTTGTCTTTTTTAAAGATGGGATTCGGGAACTCCAATTTTCAAAAGGTTTGGAGTTCAAGGAGATTATGGATTTTCTCAATATTGTGAGAAAAAGTGACTTCCTCAATCGCATGGAGGATGATCTTGTCACCCTGCTCTGGGAAAAAGATTTTTCTCACATCACCTATACCACAGTGGATGAATTCTTAGAGGGAAGTGGCATCTTCGTTCCTGCGACAGAGGAAGATTTAATAAAAAGATCAGAGTACAAAGGTTCTTGGGAGGAATGGGTTCAAGAGAAGGAAGATGAGGGGCAGACTGAGGGCTCTCATCGTCCTGTGGCAGAAGGGTTGGAGCAGGCGATCAACCCTGCTCCAGGTCAATCCTTGGTTCAGGCCTGTCAGCTCACTCCTGAGGAGAAGGAGGCGATCCATCGGGAGGCACAACAAGAGCAACAATCAGAATATATCTATGTCTTAATTGATAACCTGATCGAAATCCTGCTTCATCTTGGTGAGGATATGGATGCTTATGAGAATATGATTTCCTACTTCGATCGGGTGATTGAATACCTCCTCGAACAGAAAGAAGTGGGCAAAGCGGTAGCCCTGTTGAAGAGTCTTAATGATACCATGGAATCCATGGTTCTGAAGGACAAACAGATCTTTGCCATTCGTCGCATTCTCGAGAAATCCTCCAGCCCCCGTAACATTGAACTTTTAGGAAAGACGATGAAAGGGAACGGAGAGGTCCATTCAGAACCGATCCTTCAATATCTTCGATTCCTCACGAAGCCTGCCGTCGAACCTCTCTGCCTTTTGTTGGGCGAGTTAGAATCCGGGAAATGGAGAAAAGCGGTTTGCGACCATCTGGCTGACCTCTCTCGAGAGGAGATCCAACCGCTGAGCAAATTTTTATCTGACCGTAATCCCCTCTTGGTCTGCCACATTCTCTACATCCTTGGGAAGATTGGGAATCCCTCCGCAGTGAAATATTTAGGTCATTTAGTGACCCACGAAGATTTGAAAGTAAGAGAGGAGGCCCTTCAAGTTCTCAATAAATTTGGGGAAAGGGGGAAGGACCTTATTCAAAAATTTTTAAGGGATTCTGTATCTGGAATCAGAGCAAAGGCTGCGCTCCTTTTGGCGAGGAATGCCAAGGCTGAAGCGGTGAAGGTGCTCACAGAGATCATCCTCTCCGAGGATTTTTACAAACGGGATTATGAAGAAAAGGCCTCTTTCTTCAGGGCCCTGGGCGAAACAGGGTCGAAAGAGGTGATACCAATATTAAAGAAGATTGCTAAGAAAAGAAGATGGTTCCAAAAGGCAAAATGGAATGAGATGGGACAGTGCGCCGCCAATACATTGAAAATGATGGGGGCTTAAGAAAAATGCGGAAGGCGGAAGGCAGAAAGCGGGGGAAATTCGTGTTTATAAAGGAGATATGATGGACGTTGCAGAATCTACGGTCCAGTCTGAAAGGGTGGCTCAAAAAAAGTCAGAGGGAATGAAATCCGATCTATCGAAACTGGGGAACAATCTTGTCACCAAATTTCATGTGTTGATGAGAATCTCTCAAATTTATGATTCTAAAAATGTAGCCCTCCATCAGTTTGTCAAGGAATCCCTTGAAACCATTAACACATTGATTAAGCGGGAGGGAAGCCTCTCCCTTAAAATTATGAAGGATGATCTCTTCCTCAACGAACAACGGTTACGTTATTCGGTGGAGGGATTTACCAGTTTCAAATATCTTCTGACCCAATGGAAAAAACGGTTGATTGGTGAAGTGATTTTCAAAACCCTGGTGGACGAAGGGATGTTGAAGGATTTCGTCTATGCCTTAATCAACTTAGAAGAAGGTCGTGAAGATAATGCAACCCTCCTCGAAGAACAGTTGGCAAACCGCAATAGCAACTCGATCGAGGTGAATCGGTTGAAGGTTGTAGAGGGTGAGGAAGAGGCCTTTACCCTCCAGAGGGAAGATCAACGGGAGGTGGGCAAGAAGGTATTTTTCGAAACCATCGGGACGATCAAAGAGGTGATTACTCATATTAAAGGGAATCAACATGCCGATATAAGGAAGTTGAAGCGGTTAGCCCAGAAGGCGGTCCATCTCGTCGTCGAGGACGAATCTATCCTGCTGGGAATGACGACGATTAAAAACTACGATGAATATACCTTCAACCATTCTGTCAATGTCTCGATCTACTCCTTGGCGATGGGAAAGCGATTGGGATTCTCTAAAAAGACCTTGACGGAGTTAGGGATTACCGCCCTGCTTCATGATATCGGAAAATCAAAGATTCCGAGAGAGATTTTAAATAAACCTGCCTCCCTCGATGATGAAGAATGGGGGATGATGAAAAAGCATCCCTTGATGGGAGTGGAGATCGTCCTTAATCTGAAGCAGTTGGGAGAGATCAATCCCAGGATGGTGGTCGGTATCTTTGACCACCACCTCAAGAGTGATCTTTCAGGATACCCGAAACTTTTCCGGAAAAAGGAGGTGAGTCTCTTCGGAAGGATCATACAGATTGCTGATTCTTACGATGCGATGACGACCCCCCGGATTTATAGGAAAAATTCTTACACGCCGGAGCAAGCCCTCGCCCTCCTGCTGAGAGAGAGGACAATCCATTTTGATCCTGTTCTCCTCAAGATTTTCATTGGCCTGGTTGGCATTTATCCTATTGGATCTTTAGTTCTTCTCAGTTCGCGTGAGCTAGGGATTGTTTATAAACCCAATCATGATCCCAGATGGTTGGACCGTCCCACAGTCATCTTGGTTACTCGAAGTGAAAAAGGGGATGCCAAGAAAGAGGTAGTTGACCTAACTGAAACGGATGGGGGAAAGTGTTACAAACGAAGCATCGTCAAGACATTAGATCCTTATAAATACCACATCGACATCGCCAAGTATTTTCTATAACCTATCTCCTCATTATTTCTTTCTCATCTCCCCATCTCCGTGCCTCCCTATCTTCTTTTTTGGGGGTGGGGAGGGTGGTACTTTACACTGGGACTTGTTCCATTCTTCAATGAGTCTTTGATTGATCTCCAGTTGCTGTCGGATGGAGAAGTCAGCATATTTGGGGTCTTTTCTTCGATAAGTTTTCTCAATGAAGGCGATGGAGTTCTGGGCGCTTCGGATTTGGGAAAGAATCATCTCGCACTTCTTCAATCCCCATCGACCTTCAATGGAATCTTCCGGGTGAGGAGAGAGCCAGAGGTAGTTCTGGTAGACGTGATAAAAAGTGACGGATTTACCTTTTTGGATAGGAATCGAAATCTCCTTCATCATTTCTTTCACGGCGTTTTGGTGGAGATCGTTCGATTCGATGAGATGGTGAAGGTGATCCATGAGTAAGATAATCCTTCCATCACGACCGGGCGTGCTGTGGATCTCCCATAGAACTGACCCTTCCGGACAACCTCCCTTGTGACATCGTTGAAATCCTGCTAAAACAACCGGGACCCTCTCTCTGACATACTGAACCGTGTTGTCCAAAACCTTCTCCATCTTATCCCAGGGATCGTACTCCGTTGAGTCAATCCGTTTCGCCACTGCTTCGACGAAATCGGCATAGCCCTCCGAGAAACTTTTAGAGTACTGTTCCAGAGAATAGAAAGGATGGGCGCTAACGGGAAGATATTTCCATTGCCCATTTTCAAATATTGGCCAGCGGAACTTTACCAAGCCAGAATAAATGGCCGATTCCGGCCTCGTGGTCAAAAAATCCCTTCCGCTCATCTTCTGGAGTTTTACAGGAGACGTCGCCTCCCAGGTCTGCAGGGGATGAACGCTACTCCCATCTAAAATGACATGGCCAATGATTCCAGAATGAGACTCCGTAATAAAAAAAGCCGTTCCAGGCATGATCGAATCCGGGTCAATTCGAACGGGGTAGGTGTCGAAGGGGAGGGTTCGGGTGGTCGTCTCGGTCAAGATGTAAAGAAGGGCTTTGCGAAACCGGAGATCTTTATGCCACTCCGAATGGGTCGGCAGCTTTCCCCATTCCGTCGACCAGTGGCCAATCAGTTTCCCATCTTTTGTTGAGGCGGCAGCAGGGAGGCGGGCGATCCGTGCATAGATCCATCGCGCTGCATAAGGGACATCTGCACAGTCAATAGGAATTTTATAGCGGATAAAGAAATCCTCTGTGATATTTTTTTCAATCCATTTACCATAGCGGACCTCCTCTTCAACCGTCCATCGACGGTCCCCCACCTTCCATACCTGGAAAGGGGATTCCTTCACGGTTGCTGCGAAAGATGGGATCGAGAAAAAGAGGATGAGAAGAGCTATCAAAAAGCGCATGCTTCATATTAAAAAGATTGATAGAAGATTGTCAACACTGACAAAACGAAAGAAATTCTAATATGAGAGACCTTGGCCGCTGGGTCTTTACCCCGTTAGAAAGCCCCACTGCTTGCAGCGGGGATGAAGATATAATTCCTTTTAGAGCGAACACGGGGTTTAATGCCCCGCTTGCCCTGTTAGAGACTTTCTCTAACGGGGTGAATGAGCCTCCCCGTTGGAAAGTCGAAGACTTTCTAACGGGGTTTACTATTTGGTGTGTACTAAGAGGATTTGGGTGAGCCTTTGGACCAGTGTTTTAATCGGCTCCAGAGGGTGAATTTTTCGAAGACATAAAGGCCCTCTCGTGTTTTTAAATAGACCTTTTTGCCCATCTTCAATTCTTTGGGGGAACGATAATCCGGATTACAGGCCATCACCATTTCACCTGCCTCGGTTTTGACAAAACCAAGGGTGAGGGGCGAACGGAATCCTTCTGGGGTGGCGTAAAGGGTGGTAAATGTTTCCAGAATTCCAACTCCCTCTGAGGGCGGAGGGGTGCTGCTCTTCTTCGAAACTCTAATTTCTGGATGATAATCAGGGCTCCAGCCTTCCTTCACGATTCGTTTTCGATCGCTGCGTTCGAGAATGGTAACCAAATTATTATTCCCCAATCCTCCAATACTTTGGGCCAATCCAATTTCTGCCCTCTCCAATTGTCTTTTTTTTCCTGCCTCGCCCTTGAGTTGATAGACGATCTCCACCAATTGAGCAAGACCTGAGGCGCCAACAGGATGTCCTCTTGCCTTCAAACCTCCGGATGGATTAATCGGGAGCCTTCCTCGAAGATGAGTGATCCCTTCTTCCAAAGCCCTCCATCCCTCTCCAGGCGGAAAAAAGCCTAAATCTTCTGTCCCAATGATTTCAAAAAGGGTAAAAGCATCATGGACCTCTGCAAATTGGATATCAGAGGGATTGAGTTGGGCCATGGTGTAAGCCTTCTGAGCAGCTTCCTTAGTAGAGTTAAAAGAGGTGAAGGAAGTTCGATGTCTCACTGCAGCCGTATCCGTAGCATGGCCAATGCCAGAGACCTTGATAGGGGTGGGTTCAGAAGTGAGGATAATGGCGGAAGCTCCATCTGTGATGGGCGCACAATCATAGAGGCGAAGGGGATAAGAGACCATCTGGCTCTTCAAATAATCTTCTTTGGTGATCGTTTTTCTAAACTGGGCATAAGGATTGAAGGTACCATTGGAATGGTTTTTGATGGCCGCCTGAGCAAGGATATCCTCAAGCTTCAGCGGTGAAAGGTTGAATTCTCGGGCATATTTTTGTGCAATCATGGCAGCGAGAGCAGGCATGGTCGCACCGTACCTTCGCTCAGAACGATCGATGACCTCGGAGAGAATCCGGGTAGTTTTGGCCGTAGGAAGGTGAGTCATCTTTTCGCCGGCGAGGACGAGGACATGTTTCATATGGCCAGATGCCACAGCATAGAACGCCGTCTCAAAGGCGCCTGCACCCGTAGAGGAGGCGGTCTCCACTCGAGTGGAGGGAATACCCGTGAGCCCAAGCGTGTCGGCTAAAAGGGTGGCAAAATTAGAATCTCCGACAAATTCCTCAACATTCATGACCCCCAAATAGATCGCATCGACTCGCTCCAATTGAGCTTCCTTTAAGGCTGAGGAGGCAGCCTCAGCCATCATCTTTTCGAGAGAATCTTTCGATCTCCCGAATTTTGTCATGCCCACGCCTGAAATATAAATATCCATAACCTTTTCCGTTATCTCATCTGAATATTACAATAAAAAATCTTATTTTAACAGGCGGATGAAAAAGTCAACCCTTCGACTCCCCAGCATAAATGCTGGGGCTTGCCTTCGACCCGAGACTTCGGCGAGCTCAGTCGAGCCGCTCAGGACGAGGGGCTCAGGGTTGACCCTGAGCGGCGCTTCTTCACCCCCCCTTCAAAGGCGAGGCTTTGCGCCGCCGAATGGGTCAAAAACCACTCCTTTTTAAAGAGGTTGCCAGCGCTGTCCACTCCGCCGGCCTGCCTTCGCCGGAGCCCTTCATGCAGACCGAAGCAACTTCGGTTGCGAAGGCTGGATTAGACCCGCAGGTGTTTTGGGAGTAGGGGCTTAAGCTACGGATCGAATTAAAAAGATATTATAACCTTAAAAAACAAGAAACGGACAGGAGACCAAGCACATTCTGTTTATAACCCATTGGATTCATTTAATTATTACTTGTGAAAAAAAATGTTTTGACCTCTGGCAACGGTGGTATTATACTTAAGTTCGACCTAATGTTGGAAGATAAATTGGCGGTAGTAAATGCAAGATTTAATTCTTGCTTGAGAATATTCCCTCTTTTAAAAATCCCAAACTAAAAATCGTTACAACATTAGGATTAATTTTATTGGGGGCTGATGGATATGGACGAAATCAGTTATCAGGAATTTCTAACAACCAAGATCAGTGACTTGGAACTGGATGTCAATGAAAGCTTGGTTCCTTCTTTCAAAAGATTGAAGAAGGAATTAAGGGGAAATCGAATTCTCTTGTGGCCTGACTTCTATTTTGGGAATGAGTGGGGATGCGTGAATAAGAAGATTTCGATCAGCGTCCCTTTCTATTTAGCCATGCCTGAATTAAAAGACCTCGAAGGAGATACACCGACAAATGAGGAGATCATAAAGACCCTGCGTCACGAAACAGGCCATGCGGTGAATTATGCTTATAAACTTTGGCAACGAAAGGATTGGAAGGAAACCTTTGGAGATTTTCACAAGAAGTATCGGGATGGATATCTCTACCGTGTGAATCCCTGGTCCAAGAGTTATGTCAGACACCTCCACTATTTAGGCGATCCTCACTACGCTCAAAAACATCCTGATGAGGATTGGGCAGAGACCTTTGCCATCTGGCTCGATCCCCGGTCCCATTGGGGAGTAAAATATCGAAACTGGCCCACCGCCTTAGAAAAATTGTCCTATGTGGATCGTTTGATGGAGGAGATTGCCGGAAAGGAACCTTTGAATTTGGAAAAGAAACAGGATGGAATGTATACAACGATTGAAGAAACCGTATCGGAATGGTGGGGATTAGATGGAGAAATTTTGGATCAGGAGCTTCAGGAATATCTCACTGATATGAATGAACTCTTCATCAAACCTGGAAATGGGTGGAGAAATCTCCTCCCTGCATGGAAATTGGTTCGAAAATATGCGAGGCCGCTCACAGAGCGAGTCGGCCTTTGGATTTCAGGATCAAATAAACACACGGTTCGGAAAAGGCTCCGCCAATGGGAGGCAATCTGCAGAAACGAATCCTTAGGGTACCTTCCGGAAGATGAGGCAAGGAAATTGATTGAGTTGACCACCCTCCTCACCTACTATGTGGTTGACGGGGTTCATCACTTCCGTAGCTGATCTAACTCAGTTCGACCTTCCCTCATCTTCCTCCTCTCTCCAGTGGGGGGCTATGTCGTAATTCATTTTTGTCACCCTGAACTCGTTTCAGGGTCTCGTAACTGATTGATTCCATTAGATGCTGAAACAAGTTCAGCATGACATTTTCCTCCATTTCCCCTATTACGACACAGTCTCTGGGGGGAGGGGGAAGATGAGGGGATCAGAGAATAACTGTTTTTTTAATGGTCTTGATGATTTCTTCTGGTTCATCGATGAGCTGAAGGATGTCAAAATCTGTGGAAGAGATCTTCCCTTGCTTGAGTACGACTTCTTTAATCCAGTCAAAAAAACCCTTCCAATAATTTGATCCCACTAAGATCACCGGAAAGGGTTTGATCTTGTGAGTCTGAATGAGTGTAATCGATTCAAGCAGTTCGTCCATGGTCCCAAATCCACCGGGAAGAATGATATAGGCCATTGCATATTTGACGAACATGACCTTCCGAACAAAGAAGTAGCGGAAATTCAGAGTGATATTGGTATAGGGATTGGGCTTCTGTTCGAGTGGCAGTTCAATATTCAAGCCAATTGATTTCCCTCCCGCAGAGGAAGCGCCTTTGTTGGCAGCCTCCATGACCCCAGGGCCTCCTCCTGTAATCACCGCAAAGCCATTTTCCGCCAGGAGCTTGCCGATTTGCTCTGCTTTCTGGTAGATATCGTCCCCTGGTCTAATTCGTGTTGAACCAAAGATGCTCACGGCAGGTTGATATTTGGAAAGGGCTTCGAATCCATCCACAAATTCCGCCATGATTCGAAACATCCTCCAAGAGTCCTGTATAGTGATTTCATTGATAACATACTGTTTATCTGTCATGTTTTCTCCTTCTCCACCCCCACCCCTGCCTGCGGCAGGCAGGCTCTCCCTCCCCCATTTTAGGGGGAGGGTGGGGAGGGGGACGTTGCTTATTTTTATTGATAATTTAAGAATTTTATATTAGGAGAAAGGAAGTCTAAAGTCAACTTCATTGATAGGGAACGGTTTGGCTCCGCCCCCGAGGGGCTTCTGCCCCGGAGGGAAACCGTTCCCCACTCCGAACTACGAACTAATAACTCCGGATTGGTCCTGGAAGGGATAGGTATATCGATGAGAGTGGAATTTTTGGGAGGTGTCCGAACCGTTACCGGATCGGCGACTCTTTTGGAAAAGGGTTCATTAAAGTGGCTGGTCGATTGTGGGATGTTTCAGGGAGGCAAAGAACTCGAGGAGAGGAATTGGAAAGTCCAACCCTACCAGGCTAAAAACCTCTCTTTTATTTTACTCACCCATGCCCACATTGACCACAGCGGTCTCATCCCCAAACTGGTCAAAGAAGGATTCAGAGGGAAGGTGGTCTGTACAAAGGCTACCCACGATCTCTGTGAAGTAATGCTTCAAGATAGTGGACATATTCAGGAGATGGAAGCAGAGTGGCAGAATCGTAAGGGCAAAAGGGCGGGAAAGGGAGAAGCCGTTCCTCTTTATACCATGAAAGATGCAGAAAAAAGTCTTCGATATTTTGAGACTGTAAATTATGATGAAATATTTCAGTTGGCGGATGGGGTGAAGGTGCGTTTTCAAGATGCCGGACACATTTTGGGATCTGCTATCATTGAAATTTGGATTGAGGAGGAAGGGCAGGAGAAAAAAATAATCTTCTCAGGAGATTTGGGAAATTTTGACCAACCCATCATTCGAGATCCATCGATTGTTGAAAAGGGTGATGCCCTTTGGTTGGAATCGACCTATGGGAATCGGCTTCATAAATCAAGGGAAGAGACCGTTCGGGAATTGTTGAAGATTGTCCAGGAAGCCATTGCCCATCAGGCAAAAGTGGTCATTCCTGCCTTTGCTGTGGAGCGAACGCAGGATATTATTTACACCCTTGGCCAATTTATCAGGAAGGGGTCCATCCCTCCAATTCCAATCTATATTGATAGTCCGCTGGCGATCTCCGCTACGGAGATCTTTAAGAGGAATTCAGATTGTTTTGATCAAGAGACCAAAAACCTTCTATCGGGAGGAGAAAATCCATTAGAAATTCCAGGAATCATTTACACCCAGACCACTGAAGAATCAAAAGCCATTAACGAAGATTCAAGACCTGGAATCATCATTTCCGCCAGCGGGATGTGCGACTCCGGAAGGATTAAACACCATTTGAAGCATCACCTCTGGCGAGAAGAATCCCACATCGTCGTCATCGGTTACCAGGCTGAGGGAACCATCGGGAGGAGGATTGTTGATGGAGCCAAGACGGTCAGGCTTTTTGGAGAGGAGATTGCCGTCAAAGCTCATATCCATACCCTGGGAGGATTCTCTGCCCATGCTGACCAGAAGGGGCTTCTCGATTGGGTTTCACACATCCATAATCCCCAACTTGAAGTGTTTGTTAACCATGGAGAAGAGAAGATTTCATTAGGGCTGAGCCAACTTATTTACGCCCAATTCCATTTTAAAACGGCTGTCCCACAATGGAGAGAGAAGAAAATTCTTTTCAGTGATGTAGAAAAAGTGATGATAGAAGAAGAAGTCAAGGAGGAATTACCTCCTGAAGAACCGTTTTCTGTTCTTTTTAACCACTTGGATCGAACTTATAAAAGGCTTCGTCGAAAATTAAAAAGAGAGAAGAAGGGAGGAGAAGATTTTTACGACCCGAAGCGGTTGAGGCAATTAGAGGAGATAAAAAAGAAATTAGAGGAATTGGAATCGGAACTATAAAAGCCTTGCGCAAAGCGTGAAAGATTTTACCCTATGCCCGATGCCCTTATAGGCGCTTAGCGGTTTTAGAGGAAAGCGGTTGTGGTTGAGTTATTAAAGATTGGTATTGTTTTTTCCATCGTTCTCATCCTTACCTTCAAGAGAGTGAACCTGTGGATTAGCCTTCTCGTGGGCACCTTCTTGTTGGGTTTCCTTTTTCACCTGCCTCTCCATACTATCGTGAAAGATCTTTTCAACTCAACTCTTGATAAAAGGACCCTCCTTCTCATCGGTGCCTTTATCGCCATCCTCTTCTTCAGCAGTCTTTTAAAGGAAACGGGTCGTATGAAGGAGATCCTTGAGGGGTTCAGAAATATCTTCAGAGATATCCGTGTGGTAATTGCCTTGCTCCCAGCTATGATCGGTTTAATGCCTATCGTTGGGGGGGCATTGGTCTCAGCGCCGATGGTGGTAGAAGGATCCGATGAATTAAAGCTCTCGGCCGAACGGAGAACCTTCGTTAATTACTGGTTTCGACACCTTTGGGAATATATCCTCCCTACTTATCCTGCTCTCATTTTAGCCGCCACCCTATTAAAGATTCCAGTGAGAAACCTGGGATGGATCAACCTCCCCCTCACACTTACAGCCATCATCAGCGGAATCTTCTTTGGATTTTGGGGAGTTTCCAAATCAACGAGGGTTAGGAATTTATCGAACACCATATCCGGTTTGAGGTTATTCTATAATTTATGTCCCCTCATCTTCGGCCTCATTTTGGTCGTTGGTTTTCAGGTGGAGTTGGTCTATGCATTTAGTTTAGCCATTTTAGGGATGATCATTTTTTATCAAATTGGCTGGCGGTCTGTTTTAAAGGGGTTGAGGGAGAGTCTAAACATAGAACTTTTACTAACCGTGACTGCCGTCATGGGATTTAAGAAGGTATTGGAGTCGTCTCGTGCCATCCATGCTGTCTCCACTGTTTTATCATCATCCGGGGTTCCCCTCTGGCTGATTGCCATTTTGATCCCCTTGTTGATCGGGTTGATCACTGGAATGACCATTGCACCGATAGGGATCGGTTTTCCCATTCTCATTCCCTTATTTCAAAACGATTCCAACTTCCTCAATTATATGACGTTAGCTTTTGCCAGCGGGATCAGTGGCGATTTGCTTTCACCTTTCCATCTCTGTCTCATTCTGACGAAGGATTATTTTCGAGCCGATTTAAAAGGGGTCTATCGTTTTATTTGGATGCCAACGACTTTTATCTTAGTGGTGGCTCTTTTGTTGACTTTTCTAAGGTAACTTAACTTGCGATACTCTTTTGATTGAAGAAGAAGCTCTGTACCACTTAGGATGCAGGGCAAAGCCCTGAACCTCACATGGTTCAAGGGATCAAGGAGAGAGGGATGGCAGAGGAAAGAGGGCCCTAATTTATCAGAAATACAACTAAAGTTCCTTTGATATTTTATCTATTTGGAAAACGACGGAGATTTATTGACAAATTGGAAAAACATCGATTATCATTTCTAAGCTCGATAAGTAGAAAGGTGATCCATGGGTAAAAATCTTGTAAAAAAAATTTTTGAAACGCATTTGGTCAGTGGAAGATGTGCGCCTCGCGAAGATATCGCTATTGCCATTGACCAAACCCTCACCCAGGATGCCACAGGAACGATGGCCTACCTTCAATTTGAGGCTTTGGGGATCCCGAGGGTCAGGACTAAATTCTCGATCAGTTATGTCGATCACAATATGCTTCAAACCGGATTTGAGAATGCGGATGATCATCAATTTCTACAAACCTTTGCCGCAAAACATGGGATCTTCTTTTCCAAACCCGGCAATGGCATCTGCCATCAAATCCATTTAGAACGATTTGCAAAGCCCGGAGAGATCCTCCTCGGTTCTGACAGCCATACTCCTAATGCCGGCGCCATGGGAATGATTGCGATTGGTGTGGGAGGACTCAATGTCGCCCTTGCCATGGCGGGCGAACCCTATTACCTCAAGATGCCAGAGATTGTTTTAGTGAGGTTGAAGGGGAAACTCCCGTCCTGGGTGGCCTCAAAGGATATTATATTGGAACTTCTGAGACGATTAACTGTCAGAGGGGGAGTGGGAAAGATTTTTGAATTTGGAGGGCTGGGGGTAAAGACGCTCTCCATCCCAGAAAGGGCTACCATCGCCAATTTAGGGGCAGAGTTGGGAGCTACCACCACGGTCTTCCCAAGTGATGAAAAGAGCCTGGAGTTTCTGAAGGCGCAAGGCAGGAAGAAAGATTGGATTCCTCTCGAGCCGGATAAAGATGCAGAATACGATCAAATCATTGAAATCGATCTCCGCGAGTTAGAGCCTCTCATTGCTCAACCCTCCAGTCCGGACAAGGTCTGCCCGGTCAGAGAGGCGGCTGGAAAAGCAGTGAAACAGGTCTGCATCGGGAGTTGCAACAATTCCTCCTATTTCGATTTGATGAGTGTCGCTAAGATTTTAAGAGGAAAAAAGATTCATCCAGAGGTCAGCCTCACTATCACCTTTGGGTCGAAACAGGTCTTTGAGATGATCGCCCGCAATGGAGCTTTGGCCGACCTCGTCAGCGCTGGCGCTCGCATTCTGGAGTCAGCCTGTGGTCCATGCATTGGAATGGGCCAGGCTCCTCCCTCTCATGCCATTTCCATTCGGACGATGAATCGGAACTTTTTAGGCCGAAGCGGGACGCCTGAGGATCAGGTCTATCTGGCCAGCCCCTATGTGGCAACCGCCTGTGCCTTAGGAGGGTCCATCACTGATCCCAGAAAATTGGGTTCAAGACCGCCTCGTATCCCCATGCCCCCAAAATTTTTAATTGATGACAGTCTTATTCTTCCTCCAGCTTCAAAGTCAGAAAAAGTGGTGATCGAACGGGGGATGAATATTAAACCATTGCCTCTCCGAGGTTCCTTGGAGGATTCTATAGAAGGTTCAGTGATTTTGAAAGTGGGAGACAATATTACCACCGACGATATCCTTCCTGCTGGAGCAAGGGTTCTTCCTCTACGATCCAATATTCCTGCTATTTCAAAGCACCTTTTTGAGAGATTGGACCCTGATTTTTTTAAGAAAGCAAAAGAGCTGGGCGGTGGATTTGTTTTGGGAGGCGAAAATTATGGACAGGGTTCAAGTCGCGAACACGCTGCCTTGGCGCCCATGTACCTCGGGATCAAAGCCATCCTGACCAAGTCCTATGCCCGTATTCATCGTTCCAACCTGATCAACTTTGGAGTTCTTCCTTTGATCTTTCGAGACCCTGATGATTTTTCAAAGATTCAACTGGGGGACCATCTACAAATGACTCATCTCCGAAGCGCACTTCAAGAAGAGGGTCTTCTCAAGATTGAAAATGTCACACAAAAGAGAATTTTTGAAGTGTCTCATGGTCTCAACTCGAGGGAGAGAGAAATCCTGCTTGCCGGGGGCCTATTAAACTACACCCGGGAGAGAAGAAAAAGTTGATTCATCGGGAAGGTTTTTATACCATGAGGTGAAGGGATCTTCATTGTTTTTCGACCATAGAAAGATGGTCCTGGGAGAGTCAAACAAATGGATGAGAGACTGGGTGTCAAAAATATTGGACTGCGTGGGATAAAAGTAGCAGATACCCGGATCTCGGATGTGGATGGAGAAAGAGGGATTCTGATTTATCGTGGGTTTCAATGTCGATTTCTACAGCGCCTCGATCTACCATATGATGAAAATCCCCGTTGACCTCTTTACCCCGTTAGAAAGCCCCGCTGCTTGCAGCAGGGATGAAGATATAATTCCTTTTAGAGCGAACACGGGGTTTAATGCCCCGCTTGCCCTGTTAGAGACTTTCTCTAACGGGGTGAATGAGCCTCCCCGTTGGAAAGTCGAAGACTTTCTAACGGGGTTTACTCCTGTTTTTGCCATCTCACGAATCTCAGGGTGGGCAGCCCATGTCATCGAAGAGAAATTTGCTGAAGCCCAACCCAAACCCGAACTCTATCGGCCGGATGCGGATTATGTAGGGGCTTATTGTGGTACCCAGGCATGTCCATATATTCCCATGGGGAAACGGTCATCTTAATTTGGCATGGACGAAACAAATTTTGCGACAAGTAAGTCTTTAAATCCCCCCAACCCCCCTTTTGTAAAGGGGGGCGAGGGGGGATTACTACCATATAAAATTACTTTGTATTTGATAGGTTCACCATGATCACTCAACACGATATCGTCATTGTGGGAGCGGGCTTGGCAGGACTTCGGGCAGCGGTCGAGTGTGTGGACCAGGCCGATGTGGCGGTGGTGAGCAAGGTCTTTCCCACTCGTTCCCATTCAGGGGCAGCCCAGGGAGGGATTACGGCTTCTCTTGGTAATGAAGAGGAAGACCACTGGGAATGGCATCTTTTCGATACGGTTAAGGGAAGTGATTACCTTGGTGATCAGGATGCCGTCGAGATCATGGTCAGGGATGCCCCTCGGGTCATTTATGAATTGGAGCATATGGGCGTTCCCTTCAGCCGCACACCAGAGGGAAAGATCGCCCAACGGAACTTCGGAGGCCACACCCGAGATTATGGGAAAAAGCCGGTGAAGAGGGCCTGTTATGCAGCGGACCGAACAGGAAGGGTAGTACTTGATACCCTCTACGACCAGTGCCTGCGCCATCAGGTGAAATTCTATTCAGAGAATTATGTCCTCTCCCTCGTCTTTGATGGAAAAAGATGCGCGGGAGTGGTAACCTATGATCTTGCTACGGGTGAACTCCATCTTCTTCAAGCGAAGGCCGTCCTTTTAGCCACGGGTGGATGTGGGAGAATCTATAAAACCACTTCAAATGGTTTTGCCTCCACGGGAGATGGTATCCATTTAGCTTATCAATCAGGAATTCCCTTGGAGGATATGGAATTTATCCAGTTTCATCCCACAGGACTTTATCCTTTAGGGATTTTGGTGAGCGAGGCGGCCAGAGGAGAAGGTGGTTTTTTGCGAAACCGATTGGGCGAGCGATTTATGGAACGATATGCCCCTATGGTAAAAGACCTGGCTGCAAGGGATGTGGTTTCTCGAGCCATTCTCACGGAGATCCGGGAGGGGAAGGGGATTTCTGGAAGGGGTTATGTTCACCTCGATCTCACCCATCTTGGAGAGGAAAAGATTCAGGAGAGACTCTGGGAGATCGCTTCCTTTGTGAGGATCTATTTAGGCATTGATCCCGTCTACGATCCCATTCCTGTACAACCCACTTGTCATTATGTCATGGGAGGCATCCCCACCGATGTGGATGGAAGGGTTCTGATGGATGAAAAGGGTACGATCGCCCAGGGTTTATTTGCGGCAGGGGAATGCGCCTGTGTATCGGTTCACGGTGCAAACCGATTGGGCTGCAATTCTCTCCTCGATTTGCTTGTGTTTGGACGGAGAAGCGGATTGGCGATGAAGCAGGCCATTTCAAAAGTTGAGCATGGGACGCTCACGAAAGATTCGTTAAGAGCCACGGAGGAGAAGATCAAAAAATTTTTCAATGTGAGAGGGAAAGAGAAGATCGGTGAAATTCGACAAAGGATACAATTACTGATGATGGAGAAGGGCTCCGTATTTCGAAACGAGGAAGGCCTGAAAAAAGGAATTGAGGAAATTCGATCTTTGATGGAGCATTATAAAAATATTGGGGCCGTCGATAAAAGAAAGGCTTTCAATTTTGAATTGATGGAAGCAATGGAATTGGGCCACCAACTCAGCCTCTCAGAGGTGATTCTTTTCAGCGCCCTTCATCGGAGAGAAAGTCGGGGAGCCCACTACCGGGAAGATTTTCCAGTGCGGGCGGATCGATACTTTCTAAAGCATACCCTTGTTTTTCAAACCCCGAAGGGGCCGGATATAAGATATAAGCCTGTAAAGATCACACGATTTCAACCCGAGGCGAGGGTTTATTAAATGTGCTGCAGTGAAACTCGTGTTGCAGTGTTGCCGTTAGTAATCCTTTAACCGCAGCACAGCAGCACTTCAGCAAGGCAAAACTCAGAGGTTTCCAATGCTCATCAAACTAAAGGTCTTCCGCTTTGACCCAGAGAAAGAGGAGAAGCCCACCTATCAAACCTTTGAAATAGAGGCCGATCCGATGGATCGGCTCCTCGATTGCCTCAACCGGATCCATTGGGAACAAGACCCGACGTTGTCGTTTCGAATGTCCTGCGGCCATGGAGTCTGTGGTTCTGATGGGATGAGGATCAATGGGATCTGCGGTCTGGCCTGTCAAAAATTGGTTAAAAGTTTTAAGGAAGAAGTTCTCATCGAACCCCTTCCTGTGTTTAAAGTGGTCAAGGATTTGGTCGTGGATCTCGGTCCTTTCTTTGAGAAATATAATTCCATCAAACCCTATCTCACCACAAAAACTTCTCCCCCTGATCAGGAACGAAAACAATCTCCAGAAGAACACAAAATCTTTGAAGAGGCGATTCGCTGTATCCTCTGCGCCTGCTGTACAGCCTCCTGTCCAGTCAATCAGAATAAAGAGACGGAAGGTTACGTCGGACCTGCAGCCCTGGTCCGGGCCTTTCGATATCTCTTTGATTCGAGGGATGAAGCCTCAGAGGAGAGGGTGGCTCTCTTGGATCAAAAAGACGGTGCAGGGGGGTGTCAGACCCTGTGGAAGTGCACAGAGGTCTGTCCAAAAGAGATTCCCGTTACTAAACAGATTGGCCGTATCAAAAAACGCATCTATGATGCGAGATAACTAAAAGAGTAGATAAAAAATTGGCCTTCTCAAAAGTTAAAGATGGCTACATCTCCATTCACGGTCATTTCTATCAGCCTCCCAGGGAGAACCCCTGGTTTGAATTCATTGAAACGGAGGAGAGCGCTCATCCCTTTCATGACTGGAATGAACGGATTGCTTTAGAGTGCTATCGACCCAATGCTTATGCCCGGATCCTGGATGGCAAAGGGAAGATTTTAGAGATCCTGAATAATTACTCCTCCATCAGTTTCAATTTCGGCCCAACGCTCCTCCCCTGGCTGGAGAAGCATTTTCCTTCTGTCTATCAAAAGATCCTTGAGGCAGACCGAGAAAGCTTGAGAAGATTTGGCCATGGAAATGCCATCGCGCAAGTTTATAACCACATCATCATGCCTTTGGCCAATGAGAGGGACAAAGAGACAGAGGTTCTTTGGGGAATGGCTGACTTTGAAAAACGGTTTCACCGTAAACCAGAGGCCCTATGGCTTCCTGAGACCGCTGTCAACACCTCCACCCTTCGGGTATTAATCAAATATGGAATGCAGTATCTTATCCTGAGCCCCTTTCAGGCGATGAGAATAAGGCCTTTTGGAGGGAAAAGGTGGACGGATGTCTCTCAAGGCCGGATCGATACGACCCAACCTTACCGATGTTTTATTAAAGACTCCTCTGGGAAAAAACTCTTAGGCCAGTTCCTCGACATCTTTTTTTACAATGGGATCATCTCAAAGGAAATTGCTTTTGGGGATCTCTTAAAAGATGGCAATACTTTCTGCGATCGATTTACACAGTTCTACCAGGAGTCGAGAGAAAGACCTCAATTGATTCACATTGCGACAGATGGTGAGACCTACGGGCACCACAAGAAATTCGGAGACATGGCCATGGCCTATGCCTTGAACAGAGGATTTCCAACAAGGGGATTCGAGGTAATCAATTATGGGTCTTTTTTAAAACGTTTTCCTTCTGTTTATGAAGTAGAGGTTGACGAAGGACTAGAAGGAGAAGGAACCTCTTGGAGTTGTAGCCATGGGGTAGGGAGATGGAAAGAGGATTGTGGGTGCAGTACAGGGGGAAAACCCGGATGGAATCAAAAATGGAGAAAACCCCTGCGGGAGGCTCTTGATTCCTTGAGGGATGAGCTCAGCCTGGTCTTTGAGCAAGAGGGAGAAAAGATATTTCAGGATGTTTGGGAAGCGAGAAACGGGTATATCGAAGTCATTCTGAATCGTTCTCCCGAAAGAATCAATAGCTTCTTCCATCAATATGGGATGAAAGGTCTGGATGAAAAAGGAAGGATCAAAGGCCTCAGACTTCTGGAAATGCAGAGGCGCGCCTTACAGATGTATACAAGCTGTGGCTGGTTCTTTGCTGACCTGGCAGGGCTGGAGACTATTCTCGTCCTTCAACATGCGGCAAGAGCCATTCAGTTAGCAGAAGAGCTAACCGGACAAGCGATCGAGAAAAAATTCCTTAAACATTTATCTGAAGGGAAAAGTAATCTTCCTGAAATAGGGAGTGGTGATCAAGTTTACCAGCGTTTGGTAAAACCGAAATGGGTGACACCCGAAAAGGTGGTGAACCACTTTGCCATCTCTTCTTTATTCGATGAAGGGGATGGAGAGAAAAAAATCTTTTCTTATCGGGTGGAGAAGATTCGCTATGAAAAGATGGGCAAAGGAGAGGACCTGTTGGTCATAGGGCAGGTGAGGATTACCTCTGATATCATCCCAGAACCAAAAGAGTTTCTCTTTGGATTGATCCATTCGGAGAAAGAGGTTTTTCGGACTTGGGTGTCAGAATTCAAGGAGTCACTTTCTTTTGATACATTAAAAGAAAAGGGGCTTAAGGTTCTGGGAGAGGGTGAGGAGGAGATGACTAAGTTTCTTAGCTCTTCCCTCGGGAATCAAATCTTAACGATACAAGATACCTTTAAAGAGGGAAGGCAGACCATCTTTCAAAAACTCGTCCAGAGAGAATTTGATGAACACTGTCAGATTTATGCTGACCTTTTTGACAGGACGAAACAGGTCGTGGAAGCTTTGTCCAGAGAAGGATTGGAGATACCTTACGAGATTCGAGTGGTTGCTGAAATCACACTCAGCAATCGTCTATTTCAAGAGATCAAAGAGTTGAAAAGGGATTTTAAGACGACAAAAGAGAGGGGGGAGATTGATCGAATGATAGAAGAAGCAAAGGAGCACGGTTATCATCTGAGAAAGGAGAAATCTCTTTTAGTCTTGAATGAGATATTGATGGAGAAAATAATGGCCCTTCAAGAAAGCAAGGGGTCTGATCTTTCTCGTCAGGCGGAGCAAATTGAAGAAGTGATGACATTCCTCGACCTGGTCAAGAAGTGGGATTTCGAAATCTCCTTGGAAGAGGCTCAAAATGTAATGGGCCAGATACTGGATGAATGTGTTGGAGGTCTTGAGAAGTGTTGGTGGGGAGATGGGGAGGAGAAACCATTCCATCCAAGTTTAATCACCCTGGCAGAGAAGTTGGGTTTTAATATGGAGAAGTTTTCAAAGATGATTAGTCCAATCCCCTTGTGATCCAAGCAGTTGATTTCCTGATTCCAGGATTCCAGGGTCACATCTTCATTTGTCATCAAATTCTTTCAGAAAAAAGTTTAGAAAAGGAAGCCAATTATTTATTGACATCTGAAGATGTGACCGTATGCCGTGTAGAACATATGACTCACTGGTTAGAGTCCAGTCGTGGGAATTCGGCGGTTCGCCCACATAGCTGGAGGGAGGTGTGAGGGGTAACCCAAAGCCCTAAGTTCCCTGACAAATGGGCCTCTATTCTCTTCTGTATTTCCCCCTCTGCAACCAGGGGGGATTTTTTCTATTGTCTTCAATTATTTTATGGTATATTTATGTATTAGAGCCTGATGAAAAAGGCGCCAGATAAGAAAATAAAGGAGTCTATTATGGATGAAACGAATGAGAAAATGCAACAATCTGTTCAGAAATACCTACTGTTAATGAATATGATTTGTATTATTGAAAACCGTCTCATGCGTTCTGAAATGCTATATTTAATTATCAATATTTTTATTTTCTTGACCTCGACGATCTCTCTCAATCTGGTGAAATTTTTCGGGCCACAATATTTTTACTCAAGCGCCAATTATCTCTTGTGTTGGCTTGCTATCGGTATGTTCCTGTGCGTATTCTGGATTGCATCTGCCATGAGGTTGCAACTTAAGTTGAAGCTTCGTTATTTTCAAGCCAGATATCTTGAACGAAAGCTGGATTCAGCAGGTGAAAACTTTTGTTCTGATGAGGGTATCTTTTTCAACCCTGAAATACGGAAAATAGAGAGCCTTGATAAGAAGGAGCTCCTGCAATATCCAGCGAAGGGTTTCACCCGGATGGACGGATTCATAGGCGCTGCCAAACCACGTTATCTAACCTGGATGCTGCCAAGTATTTTTTTCATACTCTATCTGTTGACTTTCATCAATACACTGTTTGGCATTATTAGTCTATCGCATTCTTAATCCCCACTAAATGGAATACTATCCTCTATACCTTTGGAATTGACAGCCATCCGTGTATGAACTCTTCGGGTTAAGTTCCAGTAAATCGTAAAGGGTGGATCTGTACGGACATATTCAATCCCATTAAAAAACCTATTAATTCTCGGTGAAAATACAGCGAGATTCTTCAGTCGCTAGGGCTTCCTTCGACTACGCTCAGGACAGGCTCTTCAGAATGACATTACGAAAGTCCCCAGTTGTCATTCTGAGCGAAGCCCTGAACCTAGTATGGTACAGGGCGAAGCGAAGAATCTCAATAGTTTGTGAACTCACCGAGAATTGCTGCAAAAAAACCATGTACCTTCCGGAGTTTTGCTCTTCACCAGAGCTTGAAATGCTATCGATTGGTCAGGCATGGTGTTGTCGAGAATGAAAATAGGGCTCTTTCTCTTACCAGTCTATTCTTACTCGCAAACTCTTGGACTTTTGCTTAAGTGAATGAAAGGGAGAGCAAGGGTGTCAGGTCTACACGGGCTGTTGCCCAAACGGTTTCCTTAAATCAACGCAAGACGATCGGCTACTGCAAAGCCGGTCTGTGTAGGATACAAGTAGCCATCCTGAATGGAGATGAATCCTTCTTCCTCCAGTTTAGACAATATTTTCTTTTTTTCTTTGAAGAGATCGTAATAATACTGGTTCTTGAAATCCTGAAGGGAAACTCCTTTTTTTGTCCGGAGACCGAGGTAGAGCGCCTCCAGTCGGAGTTGCTCCATCGTCAGGATTTCTGTCTCTTCAAAAGGAAGATTCCCCGCGTTAATCACAGCGAGGTATTGATCAAGGGAACGATGGTTCCACCAGCGCCGATTGCACTGGAAGGAGTGGGCCGAAGGACCAAGACCAAGGTAAGGGGAGTGATCCCAGTATTTTTGATTGTGTCGGGAGGCGTGCTCTGGTCCTTTTGCAAAGTTCGATACCTCATAATGGATATACCCGGCGTCTTTAAGGAATTCGGACGTTTTCATAAAGAATTCGTACTGCAATTCTTCTCCGGGAAGGGAAAACTCTCCCGCCTGGTATCTTATTCCTAAAGGGGTTTTCGCCTCGAGAGTTAATTGATAACAGGAGATATGTTCCGGAGAAAAGGCGACAGCCTGCTTCAAGGTATCCAGCCATGAGTTTATATCCTGCTCCGGGACACCGTAAATCAAATCCAATCCTATGTTGTGAAACCTCGCCTTCCTCGAGGCCTCTACGGCTGAAATGGCCTGCTTTACAGAGTGCCTTCTTCCCAGAAAGTTCAGTATTTTTTCATCAAAAGATTGGACTCCGATATTGATTCGATTGATTCCAATCTCACGCATCGATTCAAGGGAAGATCGATCGAGATCAGCCGGGTTGGTTTCTATGGTTATTTCCGGGGTTATTTCCGTGTTCGATATTAGATCAAAGTTTTTCCGTACCCTTTTCAGGATGCTTTCCAATTGTTGAGGGCTGAGAAGAGAAGGGGTTCCGCCTCCAATGTAGACCGTGTCAAAAGGATTGAATCGGTTATGGTACATCTCCATCTCTTTGAAGAGAGCATCAAGAAAATCAGGAATGGCAGAGATGGATGTTAACGAATAAAAATCACAATAAAGGCATTTGGTGATGCAAAAGGGAATGTGAATATAGAGGCCAGGAGTTTTTGAGTCCATGTGAGTCAGGTTAAGGCTAAGGTTAAGGTTGAGAGTAAAAAAAACAAGGATAAGGTTTAGGTTAAGGCTGAGATTCTTGATTTTCTTAACCTTAGCCTCAACCTTAACCTACTCTTCAATTATCCGTGTCCGATTTCAATACGGCGAGAAAAGCGCTCTGAGGGATAGACACCGACCCGATTATCTTCATCCTCTTTTTGCCTTTCTTCTGCTTCTCCAGAAGTTTTCGCTTACGGGTAATATCACCTCCGTAACATTTGGCTGTCACATCCTTACGGAAGGGAGAGATCGTGGTGCGGGCGATGATCTCACCTCCGATCGCCCCCTGAATCGCTATCTTAAACATCTGCCGGGGAATCTCTTCCTTCAATCTTTCGCAGGCCCGCAGGGCACGGGGACGGGCTTGATCGCGATGGACTATTTGCGACAGGGCGTCCACTTTCTCGCCGTTGACCAGGATGTCCACCAGGACCAGGGTGCTTTCTCTGTAGTCAATGACTTCGTAATCAAAGGACCCGTATCCTTGGGTGATGGATTTGAAACGATCATAAAAATCATAAATCACCTCGGCCAGAGGCATCTCATAAATCAACTCAACGCGGCCTGGACCCAGGTAGCTAAGCTTTGAGTTCACCCCTCGTTTCTCCATGCAGAGTTTCATCACGGCGCCCAGGTATCTTTCCGGCATGAACAGTGTGGCGCGAATATAGGGCTCTTCTCCTTTTTCAATGGAAATGGGATCCGGGTAGTGGGCGGGATTGTCAACGAGCACGATGCTTCCGTCTTTCAATGTAAACCGATAACGGACGCTGGGAACAGACAGAATGATGGAAAGATCATATTCTCGCTCCACCCTTTCCTGGACGATTTCAAGATGAAGGAGACCCAAAAATCCGCACCGAAAGCCCTGTCCTAAGGCGATTGATGAATCTTTCTGATAGACGAAGGCCGCATCATTCAACATATATTTTTCAAGGGCGACGGCTAAGTCTTCATAGTCTTCTGGAGCGATGGGATAAATCGAAGAGAAGACCACTGGTTTGAATTCCTTAAAGCCGGGGAGGGGCTTGTCACAGGGTCGGTCATCGAGTGTAATGGTATCGCCGATGTGCACGTCCGAGACTGTCTTTACGCTTGCAAAAATGTAACCCACCTCTCCCGCGGAGATCTTGTCACGTTTTTCTCTGGAGAGCAGGAATCGCCCTACCTCCTCGACCTTATAAGTCGCTTGATTGAACATCAGGCGGATGATATCCCCATTCTTTACAGTTCCATCAAAGACCCGGCAGTGGATGACCGTTCCACGAAAAGAATCGTACTGGGCATCGAAGATCAAGGCAGCCAGCGGTCCTGCAGGATCCCCTTTCGGAGGAGGGATTCTCTTTACAATGGCCTCCAGAATCTCTTCGATCCCTATTCCTTCTTTGGCCGAGCATTTTAGATAACTAAAAGGATCCAACCCCAGCTCCGAGTCGATCTGCTCGATCACCCGTTCCACGTCTGCTGTGGGAAGATCGATCTTATTGATGACCGGGATGATCTCCAGGTTATTCTCCATGGCCAGATAAAGATTGGCAATCGTCTGAGCCTGCACGCCCTGAGCCGCATCAATGAGAAGAAGGACCCCCTCGCAAGATGCCAGGGAGCGAGACACCTCATAAGAAAAGTCGACATGACCTGGCGTGTCGATCAAATTGAGAACATACTCCTCTCCGTCTCCGGCATGATAGGGAAGGGCAATGGCCTGACTCTTGATAGTGATCCCCCGCTCTCGCTCGATGTCCATATTATCCAGGATCTGATCTTTGAAGTTTCGTTCATCGACCATACCGGTAATTTGAATGAGGCGGTCTGCAAGGGTCGATTTTCCGTGATCAATGTGTGCGATGATGCTAAAGTTGCGTATGTTCTTCATGTGTTATCATTTCGGAAATGCTGGTTCTTTCTCAAAGCGGTATTAAAGGAATAGAGGAACCTCTTAGAGAAGTTAAATATCATTATAACCTATTTTAAACGATTTTCCCTTCCTATCATCTTGAAGAGTAGGGCTACGCCAAAGTCGATTGAAGCGGGATCATAAAATCCCTCTAAATCTCCCTTTAGCAAAGGGAGACTTCTGTTTTCCCCCTTTTGTATAATTTTCCTGTCGTTAGACAAGCAAAAGGGGGGTGAGGGGGGGGTTATATGACGGCATTCCCAATGAGTATTTTCACCGAAAATCGTTTTAGGAAGGTTGGGAGACAAATTAATGTATGTAGTGAAAAGTGCAGCCTGAGACCTGTCTTTCATTATGAGAAGTTGAAAGAAGATTTATTTTTTTTACTTTGCTGTAGAACAAGGAAGGTTGACTTAGAAACTGCATATCAATTTTAAGTCAACTTTGCTTGACTTATTGGAAATGGAAGAATTGGAAGGCTTCTCATCACCTTTTATCTTTTTTGGCAGGAAATCCTGTCCAAACCACTTTTGTATTTGAGCTTTTATCTAAAAAAGAACAGGGCTGAATATTATGATTTGCTGATGAAAGTACGCTTAAAAGGAGCATGGGAAGATTGGATAACATTTTTTCTTAAAGGTATTAGTGAAACCTCAGAAGAAGCAGCAAAGACTGCCAGAGAGGTCATCCAATTAAAGGAAGATTTGTTAACAAGACTTCATAAAAATTCTATCTCAAGTGTTTATAGCGTTAAACTCATAGATCTGCTTTTTCAAACCCCATTAGTGAATGTTAAAGATGTCTCTGGAAAATTGAATATTTCAAAAGAGGCGGCGAATGAACTGGTTAAGAAATTTGAGAAGGTAGGTGTCTTAAAAGAAATAACGGGCAAACAAAGATATAAGAAATATAGCTTTAAGGAATATATCGAGATTATAGCAAGGGGGACAAAGGATAAATCATAAAGAGAGGTTGAAAGAAGACTCGACAAAGAAAGGAAGGTGAAAATACTTTATTACGATTGCCTGACCCAATTGATGACCCCATTGACATGACCCCTACTTTCTCCTGTGCAAGGATAGGGGCCAATTGTCGTTCATTTCTATCAGGGACCGGTTTTTTGATATACTTTTCCCTAATGGTTTTGAAAGTGTTTCTTCAATCTACTCTCATAAGTATTTGGTATTAGCCCCCCGCAACTATCACAAACATACCTGCTTTTCTTTAAATCTTTTGCTTCAATAGAAGTACCAAGTTCTTCTGGTTTCTCTTCTTCCCAACAGCCTATACAGTAAACTTTCTCTGCGATCATATAACCCACAACTTCTTGATCTTTTCTGTGGATTGGCATCTCTCTCACCCCCTCTCTTTTTCTTAATAATATTCATCAAATTCAAACCAACTGTGGCTGGTCCTTGACTTTGGACAACTTTCGAGAAAAAGGACTGTTGTTCTTCCTCAATTAAGGTGTTCGAGACTGGTGAACGCCTTTAGCCAGCCCCAGCTAACATTGGGTGATCCTCATAGCCTCAATATAAACATTATTTATCGTTTACGAAATTGGATTTTATTTAGGGTAGAATATTTGACATTGGAACTTATTCAGGTCGAAATATTTGGTACCTATTAAATTTGTCTCCATCCTCCGTTAATCATTTTTAAAGCTCGTTCATGTAAAAGTCTGACTTTCCTCACTCCTTCATCCAGAGATTTATCTCCTGGATAAACCTCGTGCGCTATTTTCCTCCAGCCCTTCCCCTCTTTTCGAAGATCGTATACCTTCAAATATTTATCATACTCCTCCCAACGTGGCCTCGGTCTTTTGAAATCCTCACTGAAATATTTGGCTTCTTTCTTTAAAGTATTCAGGAGATACTCCACTCCTTTAATTATATCTTCCCTTTTTCGGTCAAGATGAATCTTAATCACGATTGTTTTGTCTTCCCTATCCACGGCGTTAAATGAGATATGTGCTTTGATTTTTGGGTACTTTTTCATAAAGTTATTTGTTTTTTGGAAATAATCTTTTTCAAAATAACTAAACCACTCAAAAACTAAGTCTTTTTTCTTTCCACCATAAGCTATCTTAATCGGGGATAGTCCAAAGTGTGCTTCACTAACTCCTGATAGATATTTAGCAACCTCTATCCAGAGTATTTTTTTATTACCTTTGCTTAAAATCCACATATCCTGAACGCTTTTATTACGCTGAAAAAATTCCCACCTGTACTTTGCCCGTTTCTTTAACTTTTCATAATCCTTTTCCATCGCCACCTCCTACCGTGGCTCTCCTACAAGGTGAATTTGGGGTACTCATCCTTTTAATTAAAACATCTCTTCAGAAGGGACGCTTATCTTATTTTTATTTGATTTGGATCTCGTACTATGATTTGTGGTTTTCCACGGAATGTATCGATAATACCAGTAATGCAAATTCTTTTCCCCTTAAAAAAGACTTCTGGAGGATTCTTGAATTTCACTCTGTCAGATCCCCAAATTACAACTGTGAAAACCTGGTTAGGATAGGGTTCATCAAGATTCAGAAATGTGGGTTGCCCTCTGCTTCGCATAGCATAGGTCACACTGACCACATCGCCGCAAACGGTTTTTTTCTGTCCTACGTACTTAAGAGCATCTTTTGCTGATAAGTAATCTTCTTGAGCCACAGAGGCAGAGAATAAAAGACTCAAAAGTAGAAAAACAATACAAATTGCAATACTTCTATTCTTGTTCATTTCTAACACCCTTTTGATTTTCAAATTTACTCTATCATTGGATACTTGGCCTCATCATTCTCCATTAACAGACCCATGGCTTCTTGGTGTAGACAATTACACTTTTTTTTGCGTGTTATTCTTTCCTCTTAAAGCTTTCATCATTGCATCATACCTAATAGGGTTAGTTTCTTTTAGGTGATGAATAAACCAAAATACCGATGCAATACCAATCCCAGCCAAAAACCACTCTAATTTATCCCATTCATGTATCGAGAACAACACTCCAAGAACACAAACCAAAAGTACTCCCAAGCCCAATATGCCGAGAAGTATTTTAAGGATTCCCTCTCCTGTCCCACCTTGTTTCATTTGACTATCCTCCTACCTCCTATTCTTGACTTATTTAATCTTCAGGTTCACTCTTTGGTTAGATACTCGACCTAACCATTCTCCATTAATGGATTTTATGTTAATGGTAGCAGTCTCTCCAGCACCTACCTTATACGCATTTTCGTGCAGATATGGCAAGAACAGTCTTTTCCTGTCAAGTGGGACTGAAGCCCATAGTTCTTTATCCACTATCCAAAGCAACTCGGATGTATTGGGGTTTACAATTTTCCAATGACCTCCCAACATTTCTGGAAAGCCCTCTAATAGATAATAAGATCCCTCATTCAGTTCTTTTTCCAATTGCTCCAAATTTTCAACATTGCCCAAATACTTAATATCAAACTCCTTAGCTTTGGGAGATAATTTTTTGTATTCTTCATTGACAGATTTCAATCTCTTGGAATCCTTTTCTCTTTCCACCACCCACTATCAACCCATCCACTTTTTACATTATTCTTAGTACATCCTAAATAAGACAACAATGGGGAGCCAAAATAGACGCAAAGAAAAAAATTAAAAGGAGACAAATGACCATAAAACCCAAAAATTTCACTTTCATCGCTTTTCCTACAATACCTATTTGATTATATTGATTTATTGCCCAAATGGTTTTGGGGCTATCGAATTGACGACAGGTTTTACTTAATGGACATTTTACCAAATTGGAATAAAAAAACAACTGGAATTGAAACAGAAAAACCTCCAAAGCCAATGGATTGATAGCCTTGAAGGTCTCTCTTTCTCGACAGATTCGAAAGGGTAAATCTCCCTATAGACTGTAACTATTTTGTAACCATTACCTCCGAAAATCGCCCAACAAGGTTACAGCCTTTATCGGGGACGTCATTCCTTTTCCCCTGGACATACAAGCTTATAGAGTTTTTCAAGCGTCGGGATTGTTGAAGGTATTTTGTTCCAGCCATTGCTTGATAAATTCCAAGATTGATGCAACCAGTTACGATTCTTGTCATAATCCATGGAAAGTATCGGCAGATACATTTTGTTATTACAATTTACTTCCTGTAATGAAATAGTGCCATAGAGATTCTCATAACCCTTTGTGGATAACCCAAGTTGTTGATATTGGTTAATCATATCGTTTATGGCTTTTTTACTTTCATAATACGTTATCGTATATATCCTAACAACATCTTGAGATGGATAGCTAATGTTTATTTTGTCATAGCAATAAGTAGTATGCTCACTTTCACTAATTTTCTTCCATTCCCGATTTGTTACTGCATTGTACCACTCTCTTATCTCATTATCGCTATAAATGGTTTTCTTTTCTGTCAGCAAAACCGCAGTACCTGAAGAAGGTGGAATTACTTTAGGTTTGGTGGTTAGCTCACCGGTTAAATTTTCCCAACCCACTAATTTCCATACCATCTCAGCTTTCCCCGCTAATCCTAATAGTTGAGGAACTTGTTGAAAAAAGAGAACTTTCTTGTGGTTTCTGTAAATCCAAACAACAGTTGTCGGAGTATAGGACTGGCCGGAAGAGAATCCAGAAAACCCTTGACTTGATCCTGAAATAAATCCTATGCTGGAGTACTGTTTATCTCTGAAATCCTGATAGGCCATCACCTTATCAGGCTGTCCCCATGCTTCAAAAAATGCTCTTGCATAGAGGCCAGGTTTTAAAAAGTCTGGGTTCTCTTTAATATATTTAACGTGGCTACCGCTACAACCTAAGAAAATACTTCCGATTAAGATTAACAGCACGATAATAATGTGAACGGTTCTTTTCATAAAATCACCCCCCATGCCATTATAGACGATCCGTAAAATATTATAAACAAATTTTTGTATCCATTGAAAGAGAAGGGGAAGAGCCTTCTTGCCCCCTCCCTTTAACCGTGGGTAAAATAGTGGGAAGATCGCCCGCTGGCCCGCATTCAGCTTATATAGACCCTCAATCTGAAATCAGTAGGTATATTCAAACTTATCGTGTGCAAATTGGTGAAATTGGTGCCAGGCATCGGTAATTCGGTTTTCAAATTCTCGATCACTTCCCTGAAAAGCTGGTCTTTAAAAAGTCAGCTTTCGACCCCGATCTTGAATTTTTAATCCCCCCGGAAGTTGACCTATTTATACCAAAAATTTAATTTTAAAAGCAGAGGGCGTTTCAGGCATTGAAAGATGAAACAGGGTCAAAGACGGTTTTGAATAATTTCTCCTCGGAAGTCACCTTTTCTTTCAATCTCATAGACATCTTGCTCAGTTATCTTAGGACAATCCAATTCCTAATTAAG